>JAEEGF011141317.1_pt1 | contig 16999 bp, 13 predicted proteins | sample 9134171 | NCBI WGS metagenome assembly JAEEGF01 (sample SAMN16246542, study PRJNA631951) | gut metagenome | biome: gut microbiome; feature: rumen; material: AP-attached | host: Bos | place: Iran: Karaj | collected 2018-10 | reverse complement strand
AATCACTGATCCTGGAACTGATGACATCCTTGGTAACTCTCATCTGGTTATAGAAGAACGTTTCTCGGATGTTGCCTGTATCCGTAGAATCGTTTCCTAATAGATAGGCTAAGGTCGTATTATCCAGATATACCTTCTCAACTTTTCCGACTCCTCTAATACCACCTGTGTCATCACGGAGTTGACCTATCATCCCCGCTTGTTCCATATAAAGGAAATAGTCTGGCAAGACGTTCCGGCTTACGCCTATAACCGTGGCTAATGATTCCATAACGGGTTTAAAAGGTACACTTTTGGCTATGACGGACAATAGTTTCTTTAGTTTTCTACCTGTTGAGGCATTCATATTGGCAAATTGTGGGATATCAACTTCCATTGTCTGGTTTATCACCTGGCGAAGCATTATTTCAAAATCAATCTCGCCAGAAAATGGATAGTATCCTTTTTTTAGATATTCATGAAATAGTGGAAGCGGATGACTGATGGCTTCAATACGAGCCTTTTGGCTAATTATTTCGTTTAATGTGTAAACAGGGACTTCCGCTTGATGGAAAAGCTGCAGATATTCTCGGAACGACAATCCTTGCATCACAAAAACAGGTGCACGACGGCTTAAATCAGCTTGGCCTTTATAAATGTCAAGTACAGAAGAACCTGTAAAACCTACCTTTAAGTCTGGGTGTGAATCGTATATTTGTTTCAGTTCCCTTGACCAGTTTTCATACTTGTGGATTTCGTCTATGAATATCTGTTCGCCCCCTTCCTTTACAAACTCGTCTATGGTATCAACCAAAGTATGCGAAGAGAAGTACAGATGATCGGCACTTATGTAAAACATCTTCTTGGATTCCCTGTTCTCTTTTATGTACTGAAGTACAATAGTTGATTTTCCGACACCACGAGGCCCAACAAGACCAAACATGCGAGAATTCCAACTTATTTTATTGAACATATAACGATGAAAGGTTGATGTTGACTGTCTCAACTGGCCTTCCATAAACTCAGTTAGTGATGTATTCATATGCTATATTGTTTAATTTTCGCTGCAAATATAGACAAATTGCACTAAAGTAGTGCACGATTTTCAAAATATTGCACTATAGCAGTGCATTTTTATTAAGATAACATGCAAATAGCAATTGATAGAAGGGATTCCTTGAACTCTGTTTTGTTGCAAATTATATAGATTATTAAAAAAAAATAATTTTATTTGCATAAAATGCGTGAGATTGCTATCTTTGCATAAAGATAACAGTAAAATGCAAGTTTTATGACACCTATTGTTATGCGACTTTTTTTCAATGCGAAGATTCTCGCATGCTAATAATCTGGTAAACAAGGAATGCCTTTTTAATAGAAAACGGAGGGGCAAGTTGTCCATTTTTATTTAAAAATCCGCCAACCTATTAAGCTATTAAGCAAGTAAGCTACTAAGCAACTAAGCTATTAACCTCTAACTTAGAGGCGTTAGAATCATAGCATAAACTTTGACACCAGTTCCTTGAGAAACTCATCTGGAAGGTTGGTGATGCCTGTTCGTGTTATCTCATTGTGCTCTGCAGTGTTCTTTCTGATGATGAACTTGCGTTCAACTCCGTCAATAGTGGCTAACAGATGGTAATTGCCCTTGTATTGCTGCTCAATTCGGATGTTCTGGATGGAGTGGTTGCCATCCTCGTAACTCCTGGCGGGGATTGGTGTAATCAGTTTCCATGCTTCAAGATTCTGTCTCAAAGCATCCTCAATAGCAGCAATCCATCGTTCTTGTACACCTTGTTTTGTTGCTAATGAACGGAAATGTAGGATGGCTTCTGCAACATCGCGTATGATGCTTTCTGCCTTGCGGATACCATTCTCCTTTGCTAGCGCCATTACGTCATCAAGTGTTATTTCTGAATACTTGCCTTTGATCATTAGGCAATGCTGGTGTTCTGGCAAGAATCCGCCCGTGTTAAATATGTAGGTCATGTCGTAGGCGGGCGATAGACTCCAATGTCCCTGCTCATCCATTAGGAAAGAGAAGTTCTTGCTGTGATCATCAGTGTTGTTAGCCAAAATGTTAAATACCATTCTACGGAACACCTCTTCACTGTTGTGTTCGGAAAGGCGCATTTTGCGGCATACCCACAATAGCCGTTCGTAGCTGTCTGCTTCTGGGTATAGGGCGGCCAGCGTCTGCATGTGTAATTTCTTTTCACCGTCACGGTCGAAGCGCTTTGTAACAAAGTGCTTTTCTCCCTCTACTTCAATTAGCCAGCATGGCATCATTTTAATACCTGCATGGAGTGCCATCTCGTAATAGGCCATTTCCAGTTCTGCTGTTGACCGTTCTGGTATGCCAAACTTTAGGATACAGTATTCGTAGCCTTTCAGACCACTAATTTGTCCGCTGCGGATGTCTCCTGTCTCACTGTTGATGGCAATGATAGCTTTGGGCTGACGTCCTCCTGCAGAGGTTCCTACAGTGAGTAAAGCCTGCATGGTAAGTGATTCTTCTGGAAGGATATGCGAAAACTCTCTTTGCTTGTATATTTCGCTGGCCATGTTAATCAGAGCCTTTAGGTTGAGGCTCTCCTTCGAATGGAAATTGTTGGTCTCTGGTATGAATTCCAACGCCCCCATTGCCCGTTTCCCTATGAAGGCCAACTTGTCCAGCGGGGTAATTTCTCCTAACTTTAGTCCCTGTTGTTGCCTCCATTGCTCAAAGAGTTCATTTCCCCATGCGTCAGGTAGGGAGTCTGCCAGAAATGGTGGTAGTTTCTGATAGATTCTTTCGGATGCTCCATATATCGGGCGTAGATTCTGTGGCAGTTTAATTGAAGCGTTCAGAGGAGATATGTCAATCCCGGTTTCTACCCATTTGCTGTTGTATTCAAAATAGGGCAAAGCTCTTTTAGGGTCGATACTGAGTCTTCCCACCTCTTGCCCCCACAACATCACCTTTAGTATTCTTGTTGTCATATTATCTCATCTCTTTAATTACTTTACTCTTGTGTCTGATGCGCTGTGCCTTTTTTCCGTCATCGTCTATAAGATAGGCTGAATCTGGTAATTCTGGCATTAGACCATCAAGGCCGTTGATACAGCCAATAGCCTTCATTAGAAGCAGAAAGGTGCTGATAGAAAGGTTAGGCACTTTTCCGTTCTCAAACTTGTGGACTGTATTCACTGTCAGGCCTGCCTGTTCTGCCACATCTTTTTGCGTCATTTTCGATCGCATGCGGTAGTCCTTGAATCGTGCCCCTATCAGTTGCACCAGTTCTGGGATAGAATACTCGTAATAGTCAGTCATTTTTAGGCCATATTTAAATTATCTAATCGGATAACTAAAGCTGTGTTTATGTGCTTAAATCATCCAATTGTGTTATTTATCTCTGCAAATATATGAACACTTTTATTACTCTCCAAGTGTTTGAGGATTTTTCTTGCGTTTCTCTTCTATTTAGGTATAATCAAATCTCGCAGCGCTTGTTCAAAGCCGTCGGGTAGGATAGGGGCTTCGTCGGGGTAGCATTGGTGATAATCCTGCTCCAGAAGGTCAAGAAGCTGCATGGCAAGTTGTAGCTTCTCCCACTTTGTCCGCTTTCGTAATAAAGCAAACCTGAATACGTTGTAGAACTGGGGTAGTCTTAAAAGGGTACCCTCTTAGACTCGCGCGCGTGTCTTCTCGCTGATATGGTGCTGCTTGAGAAGACGCACAGATACACCCTCCGCATCTATGAAAGTACGGAGAAATTCAATGGTCAATGGTGTTGAAAAGAATCTTTTCATCAGTCTAATGCCTGAAAATATGGTTAATAATTATTAAAATCAGTTTTTTACGTCCCAACAATGTTGGAACGGTGCGGACACAAAATTAGTGTTTTTTTCGGAAATTTGTGGTGTCCGGACAAATTAATATACAAAGATTTAAAATTTATTGACAAATCAACAAATAATTAAATTATTTTCGTTATGAATCATAATATTAACAATTCCGAATGCCCTTCGGAAGATGAGATTCCTATGACCGATGATGAGAGGCAGCTGGAACATCTACGTATTACCCGTGATAAGGAATTGCTTGAAATGGACTTCCTGTTTCGTATATTCGGGAAGCCTTGTTTCCCACGTGGCGAGCTGGTAGCCGTAACGGGTAAGGCGAAGAGCGGTAAGACGCTGTTTATGTCTATTCTCATGAGCTGTTGCGTAAAGGAAGAGGTGTTGCAGGTGCAACGGTTCAGGGATTCCGATAATGAGGATATGCAGAGCCTGCCACTACGTTTTCTGTGGTATGATACTGAGCAGAGCGAACAATCCACCCAGGATATTCTAAAGAACAGAGTTCTCAGGATGATGGGAGATGATAATGTCCTGGAGTACTACGACGTTTTCAATGTCCGTTGCCTTCATTACGAGGAGCGCCTGCGTCTGTTTCAGGCAGCTATATACAAGTATCGGCCAGATCTGGTTCTTCTTGACGGCGTGCGTGATTTGCTGTCAGACATCAACGATGGCGTGAAGGCGCAGAAGATCGTTGAACGACTCATGCGGCTGGCTCAGGAAACCTGCTGCTGCATGGTCTGTGTACTACATCAGAACAAGGGCGCAGAAGACCGTAATCTTCGAGGCTGGATTGGTACGGAGATTATGAACAAAGCCTTCGAGGTTTATTCGTGTGAGAAGGTCAAGCCTGAGAATATCTTTGTCGTTGAGCAGACTCATACCCGTAAGTACGATCTGGACCAAATGCTATTCTTCAGCATGGATGCCGATACAGAACTGCCTGTGATAAGCAGTGCTCCGTCGCGTTATGCCGCTACGGGTGGCTATTCGCAGTCAGTTTCTCAGCCAAAGGAGAAACTGCCCTACATGAACCGTGAGTGGCTCTACTTCGATGATAACAACAAGCCTCATCCTAAATGCCAGGAATTATTTTACGAGGCATTAAAGACTGGACCGCTGTATTATTCTGATTTGCAGACCAAGGTCATGGACTTGCTTAACTGTGGCACGCAGCTATGGAACAACATGTTCTGTGAGATGCGTGATAAGTGTTATATCGTCCGTTCCAAGAACGCCAGCGGCAAATCCGTATGGACACTCCCTGTCTCCCAGGTTGCCAAGCCTCAGCCTGTGCAGCCTGATATATTCGAGGCTTTCGCCGCCGTCTCAGGCGACAGCCCCTCCTCTTAGGCCCCCTATAAGGGGCCATAGAGGGGGGCTTAGCCCATCCGTTAGAATCAATTAATCGTTCAAAAGAGAAAATATGAAAGCAATGACCCGTCAGCAAATCGCCTATCACGCAGGAGTGAAAGTCAAGACCCTGAACAACTGGTGTAAGCCATACCGTAAGGAATTGGAGCAGCAGGGGCTTCGCCCCGGCATGGTAGTGCTCCCTCCCAACATAGTACGTTGGATATGCAACAAGTTCTGCATTGATATAGACCCTTAGCAGTCCTTCTTCGTCCTTCTTCGTCCATCGGATGCCCTCCGCGGAAAACGCCCCTCCAGGATGTTGTACCTTTGCATTGTGTTTGAGAGGCACTGTTTACGGCTACGTGTACTAGTAATTACTCCTACGTGCACTAACGAGTTTTCCTACGTGTACTAGTTTTCAGGCCCCAACGACACAAATTTAATTTTCAATTTTCAATTATCAATTTGTAAAACTATGGCTCTGAAAGTAAAAGCAAAAGAAAAACTACAGAAGGTCGGCTCGTTTGCCGGTCAGTACCGTTACGTGATGATGCCCGAACTCTACACCGCCCTGAACCAGGACAAGGTGATTCGCGAGGCTGCCCTGCGCAGTGGCGTCAGCCAGGGTGTGATGCAGGCCTGCTGGGATGCCGCTGGCGAGGTGATCAAGGCCTGGGCTACCGAGGGACACTCCGTGGCACTGCCCGGACTGGGTACCATGCGCTTCGGCCTGCGCGCCAAGAGCTGCGCCTCAGTCAACGATGTGAAGACATCGCTCATCAAGAGTCGCCGCATCATCTTCACCCCCAACAGCGAACTGAAGGACGAGCTCCACAGCACTGCCATCCAGATTACCTGCTACGACCGCAATGGAGACGAAGTGAAGCGAGTAACCAGCTCCGACCCCGGCGACGTGGAAGATCCGGAACAGCCTACCCCCAACCCCTCCCAAGAGGAAGGGAGCCAGAACGGTGGCAACAATGGCGATGGAGACAACGGTGGTAACACCGGTAGTGGCAGCGACATGGACTAGCACTGCCCTTTAAGGGGAGGGGGAAGATGTAAGATGTTAGAGGTGTGATGTAAGCGGTGTCCGGGGTGATTAGCGATGAGACACATGTGAGAACCCTGAATTTTCAATTCTCAATTTTCAATTTTCAATTCTCATGAACGCGGCCTGCGCCCTTACATCCATCCTCTTCTTCTTCCCCATCGCTCTTTGATTATATTTGAACACGGATCACACGAATTAACACGGATATTCGCAGGAAGTCCTCTGATTTTTAACAAAAACCGCAAAAACCCTTTTTGAAATCTTTGGCACTTTGTGCCTTTGTTCTGCTATTGTCATGAATCTGGTCGTAAGCAAGCTTCCGCCATCTTCCTGCCAATACCATAACATATCTTTCAGATATCAAAGCTTTCAAAAAGCAAAACCCCGCTTCGCTAAAAAACCATTTCCCCATGAAGGGGAAGGTTAGCGGTTAGGGGTTAGAGGTTAGAGAAATGTTCTACTTTCCACTCTACACTCTAAACTGACTCTAAACTCTCAACGGTAAACGGTTTTCTAGCCCGAAGGGCGGAGGTTTTTCTTTTGAGCTGGCTGAAATCACATAGTGATTGATGATGTGGCTGTGAGCTTTTATCTGGAAGCTGGCTTACAAGTAAAAGAACACGGACACGGCATCAGAGGCGTAGCCTCAGCCAGAACAAAAGGGTTTTTGTGGTTTTTGTTAATATTCGTGCAGATTCGTGCAATCCGTGTTCAAATAAACGGTAAACAGAAACAACTTGTTAACTCGTTTACTCGTCTACTTGTCAACTAAATAAAACAAATGCAAATGAATATGAAAATTAACTGGTCAATGATCAAGAAAATCATTCAACTCATTATCACTATCCTCACCTCTGTAGTCGGTACCCTTGCCGTTCAAAGCTGTATGTCGGTATGATGAAGCCATTGAAACATTCAGACATTAAGCTGCTGGTTGTTCATTGCACGGCAACCCGATGCAACAAGCCCTTCAGCGTGGAGAAGCTGATAGCCTGCGGCGAGGCTAAGTTCGGCCAGTGCAGCTACCACTACTATGTCCGCCTCGGTGGAACTATCGTTCCCCTGCTCCCCGAATCCGTTCAGGGCGTGCATGCCCGAGGTTATAACAGCTGCTCCCTGGGTGTTGTCTACGAGGGTGGCTTGGATGCACAGGGAAAGGCGGTGGACACTCGCACGCCAGAGCAGAAGCAAGCACTTCATTCCCTGCTGAGGGAACTGACGCAGAGTTATCCCGAGGCACATATAGTAGGACACTCAGAGTTACCCCGTGTAGCCAAGGCCTGTCCCTGCTTCCCAGCCTCAAAGGAGTATGCCGATTTACAACCCGAGAATCGATAGTAAGTAATAGGGTGGAACCTCACATTGGTCCCACCCTATTTTGTTACTGAGGTATATTTATAATTGTTCCCAATTTTCAATATTCGAAAAAAACGGACCACTCGTAAAATCCTGTGTTTATATTTCCAAAGAAAACCCGGAAAACCCTTTTGCTCTGGTTGACTTTGTCTTACGCTGTCACGACTCGGGAAAGCTCAAACAAGTTTGGCTTTTCTCTCGCTGCTCCATCGTTTGAGGTTGCGCCTCTGATGTTGTATCTGTGTTCTTTTACTTGTAAGCAAGCTTTCAGATAAAAGCTCACAGAAACACCATCAATCTCTATGAGATTTCAACCAGACCAAAAGAAAAACATTGAAAACCGAATGCAGAGTCAAACTCGTTTAACTATGCTGAGGTGCATCATGTTTTGCGGGAACCGAAAAACCTCCGCTTCGCTAGAAAACCGTCTGTAGAGACCTTAGACCTTAGTCATTCACTAAGTCACTAACCTACTAAGCCACTAAGCAGTTTTCGTTATCGTTATCGTTAAATAATGGTTTTCTTGGTTTTCCCTCGGATGATGTCTTTGGTTGCGAAGCAACGAGTGATGAGGTCAGGGCTTGTGCAAGAGCTTGCTCTTAAGTACAAAGACATGACATCAGCACGAAAGCGCATAGCACTAAGACAACAGCAGAGGGGTTTTTGAGGTTTTTGTTTAAGTATGAAGCAGCAAGTCAGACACAGGAATTTACAGGTGAGCAAAAAAGAGCACAATAATCCTCCTAAACGCAAAAATATTTTTCACTCTTAATTCTTCACCTGCGAAGCATTTATTCCCTCAAACAATCTTTTTTATTCCCTCACCAACAAAAAAAACCGATGCTCGAAAGCACCGACCTTTTCGAAATGGTTGTAATCTTACAACCTTTTTCTAAACTTTTTATAATTTTTCACACCAAAAAGGGCCGATGCCTCTCAGCACCAACCTTTCTGTTTAAGGCTGCGATTGAGCGAGCGCAGAGTCGAAGGTTTAGCTCGACGGCCCGAACCGACGCCAAACCGAGCGCAATGATGCTCGCATCGATTGCCGAGGTGCGAAGGAGGAAGACAATTGTCAAGGGGAAAGTCAATGACAGCGGTACCTGTCCCTTGTCACCTCGGAAACTTGAAACTTGAACGCCGAAGGGGTCGCGAGCGGAACGCGAGAAGGTTTAGCTCGACGGTCCAAAGGGGTGACAGCGGTACCTGTCCCTTGTCACCTGTGAGCCTTTATAAACTCAAAGGTCTCTTTCTGGCTATCGTTTAATTGACCATTTAATTGACCCTCATACTCCATCGAATAAATGATGGTCATAAACTGATATGGAGAAGACTTAAACACCGGCTTCCTGTCATCCTTATACGACTCCAGCCCCTTTGCCTAGCAACTTACGCTCAAGCAAAGCATCAACCACTCTATGTTTGTAATTTCCTTCCATACAATAATTTACACCCCACATTCGGGAGTTTGGCGCAATTCCGTTCGGGAGTTTGGCGCAATTCCGTTCGGGAGTTTGGCTGCAAAATTAACAAAAATCCTTGTTTCTATTGCATTTCCTTGCGATTATTATTCTTTTTTACCCTCAATTAGATAATTTGTCGCATCCATCCGCCCTCAAACCTCAGACTTCAGCCCTCGCACCTCAGCCCTCAGCCATCCGCCCTCAGCCCTCATACTTCAGCCTTCGTTCATCCTTCATCCTTCATCCCTCAGCCCTCTTCCTTCTTACCTCTTACATCATCCTTCTAACATCCATTTCCACACCGGCATCACCTCGATGATGCCATGCTTGTCGCTAATGGTGTCCTCCTCGTCGTAGGTCAGAATCAACCTCCTTCTGCAAGGCAGACGGTTTGGCAACTTCTGCAGAGCCTCCGTCTCACGTTTCCGGGTTTCTTCATCACGCAACGAATAACTCACCTGTATGGCCAGTTCTTCATCAGGGACATAGAAATCCACCTCGTAGCCGTCATTGTAGAAGAACACGCGCCCATTATCCATGTCGTGGCCATAGATGCGGAACAGCTGGATGGCCACAAGGTTCTCCAGCAGCATCGTATCCTTCTCGATCAGGAACAGGCCCAGAATACCCGTATCAATAAAATAGTACTTACAGTTGCTTTCCTTGTCAGCCAGCGCAGATGCATAGTTCCTGAGCCGCAGCAGCAGCCATGCCTCCTCGCAATACTCCACATACTTGATGGTGGTGGCAAGACTGAGCTTACCGCCAACGCTCGACAGCAGGTTGTTGATGCGGTTGTAGGAGATAGGCCGGCAAACGCTCTCTGCCATTTTTCGCACCAGCACACGAATGCCAGCCACATTGGTAATCTTATTACGAGCGATGATGTCACCCATGTATATCTTCTGGTACACGCTGCTCAGGTAGTTTCGCTTAGCTGGCAGAAGTGCTGCTGCAGGCAGACCGCCATATCTCAGGTATTCATCAAAAGCGCGAATCACCCTGGCGCGTCCATCAGTAGCTATCAGGTCATTCTCGCTGGTCGATACCTGATGTACAGCAAGAAACTCCTTGAAACTATATGGAAAGACTTCTGCTATCAGGAAACGTCCGCCAAGTGTAGTGTTTATCTCGCCGGAGAGCATCTTTGCGTTACTGCCAGTAATAAAGATGGTGTATTTGGCATCAGCCATCCGTCGGGCAAACTTATGCCAACAGTCGATGTTCTGTATCTCGTCCAGGAACAGCATTGGTCGTTTGCCGTACATCTCCTGATGGCACTCCAGGAGTCGGTTAAAGTCCTCTGTATCGAAGTTCTCCAAGCGTTCATCCTCAAAGTTCAGATAGAGCATCTCGTCCCACTTATGCCCCGCAGCCAGCAGTTGCTGGATGTGATGGTAGAGCATATATGACTTACCCGACCTACGCACCCCAACGAGTACACGGCACGGGAAATCGCTTAACACCAATTCACGCGGTTCCACAACATAGCGTTCTACCTCTTGCTGATTATCCCGAAGGATCTGTTTCAATATCTGCTTATCCATGAGCAACAATGATGAGATTTCGGGGGCAAAGATGCAAATTATTTAACGAACTTACAAGTTTTTGTCCAATTTTATTTAATCCATTAAACAAAAACCACCTTTTTCCACCGTTTATTTGCCCCCTTAACACAAAAAAGGCCGATGCAAACATGCATCGACCCATTACCCTATTCTTAACAGGTGACACGTACCTGTCACCTGTCACCTGCCTGGGTGAATGATCCACTTCCCGATGACATGTGTTTCCTGGAGGACAATCTGAGCGAAAAGCCGTCAAAGGCGCTAACCGATGACGTAATCTGGCAGATGATAGCAAGAATGACGGGAACGTCAAATCCGACAGATTTTCAGAGACTCGAAAAAGAAATCCAGCGGGAAGCCCTAAGAAAACTCAGAAAAGATGGTGCCACCGTAAGGCAACTACAAAGACTAACAGGAATTGGCAGAGGACTGATCCAAAGACTCAAGTAGGTGACAGCGGTACCTGTCCCTTGTCACCCTAATTCCCCCGTCCCTAGCATGTTTATCTATAGAAGGCCCATCGATATCTTGGGTCATTAGGCAAATTGCGTAAGTGTTTGTTAAATAAAGCCCCTTCTGGACTATAGAAATACACATTGGAGCAAAACTCCTTCCAAAAGTTCAATGAACCAGTATAATACAAGTTAAGCTCTTCTTCGGTAAAGTACTGTTTGTTCTTTGACGAGATGTGGAAACCTTTTTTCTGCAATAATTTGCGTATGCTATTATGAGATACACCAGAATTATGAGAGAAATTTAACTGCAATGCCTCTAATGATATTTCCTTCTTGGCATTCTCATCATGCATTCGGCTATACCAATGAGTTCGCAGAATCTCCTGAGGCATATATTTATCGCCATTCTCAGATTCAGCAAAGATACGATTGGTGACGTCTTGGTCATGGCGAAAAAAAACGCAGCGAACCTCAGGGCGGTCATTAAAATTCTCACCTAAAGCTAGTTGGGTGAGAAACCCCGATTGGTTGCCACTGCGCATGAATGGCTGTTTGCCGATAGTTTCAACAAAGTAATCGCGCCCAGGGCGCATCGTAAATGCATCAGGAGCCAAGTCGTAATAGTAGAGCACTCCAAGTTCTGATCCTGTATATTTCTCATAACGGTCAGCTTCCATATTAAACCAAGTAACTGCAAAGAACTTGGCAACGTTCATATCGCTAGTCAAATCGAGCTTAGGAGTATTATTGTAATAATGCTGACTAAGGCCATCATAATCCACCTTGAAACGAAAAAAGTCGTTAAGCAGATAGAAACCATCCTCAAAAAGTCGCACAAGGGGGTGTTGTCGAAGTAGCACCTCCAATTCGTCCATCTGTATGATATCTGAAACGAACTGTCTCTCAGCCATATTCTCCTTGTTGCGGAAAAGACTTGGCACACATACATCGAAGAACTGTGATTGGCCACGATACAAAAACTTGTTATGTGCAAGTGACGGCTTTATGGAAAAGCGTGGCCTCTCATTGAGATGCCCCGGGCGCTTGTCATATTGATTGACTACAAAACTGGATGATGTTGCTCCTTCCAAAGGATAATAACTGACATTGGCAGATGCCCATGGAATGCGGAAAGATCCACTCTCTAGGTCGAAGAAATACTGCTCATTGCTTATAGCCTTTCGGTATGGATCAGTAGCAAGTCGTTCTTCCTCTATATTAAGGATATATGCCGCTGCCTCATCAACATTAGCAAACGGATTACTCTTACTCCCCTGCTGCCTTTCTTTTATCTTAGGCAGAGGCATACTTATGCTTTCATCGTAGAGTTTCTTTAGTTCATCCGCACGTTTCTGCTTATCGTTATGGTTAAGCGTTACAATTTTGCGCTTTTGCCTATGGATCAAATCTGTAGCTTGAACAACTCCACAATCGATTCCGAACTCGTTGTGAAGCATACTGATAGCTGCATCAACATCCAGCATATCAAAGCCTACCAACGATTCCATGACTTCAGAACCAATCTTTGGTGTATCAGCATAATTGATACCCTTCAGCAGGCTCAATGCAACAGAAAAATCCCAACTGTCTTTATCAGAAAGGAAATCACGTCGCACACCATCGTTAAGATACTGCTGCCACATACGAGCCAACTTATAGCCGTTGGAACGATAGACAGACGGAGCATCATTAGTGACAACGGGATTCATCTGCAGCATCATTTTAATAACAGGCAAGCACACCAAAATCTTGGCATTAGTGTAGTCAATATATGGAGTAACATCCGCCTTCCTATCCTGTCTAACCACGACGCCCATTTTCATCACAGCCCATTTATCTTTATCCACACCAAGAAACTGCAATGCTTCTTCATAGAAACCATTGAGCATCTCCAATGTTTCAGCGTCAGTAAGTATCGATTTTAAATTAGCTGTCATAATCTACCTTATTTCATTGCTATATCAAAAAAACTTTTCACCTCCTGATAGCCTTTGTTGACGGAGGTGACAGGCACCTATCCCTTGTTAATCTGTCACCCTTTCATTACATGTCACCTTGTCTATCACCTCCCGACTGACATTTTGACACAAATTAACCGTTTTAATTTTTGTGGGTCACAAATTTAACTTTTCATTACATTATTTAAGTCAACTTGAGTGTATGGCGCGCCTTTTGTAGTCTTGTTAGTGGAGAACATGAAAAACACTCCCGTTTTCAGCATAACGATAAAACCGCTGGCAAGTTCCTATTTCTCTGCGAGATGAATTAGGCCACGCTCTCTGGTTGAAGCCATTATATTAACTAAAAAAACGAAGCGTATGGTAAAACATTTACATGTAGTAAAGAACCATCAGACCAATGAGTGGCAACTCAAGCAAGATGGTGCTCAACGTAGTTCTGGCAATTTCTCTACTCAAAGGGAAGCCATTCAACGTGGGCGCCAGATTGCTCAAAATCAGCATGAGGAGTTATCCATTCATGGTGAGGACAACAAAATCCGTGAGGCTTGGAGCTATGGCAACGACCCTCGCAACATCCCCGGATGATGTTCTCTTTTCACTCCCACTCCTCACGGCCATGAAGGGTGGGAGTTTTATTTCATACCTGCGCTCTATCGTTCCAAGGTGACAGCGGTACCTGTCCCTTGTCACCTTGTCCCTTGTCACCTCAAAATATCTTCAGGTCCGGTAGGTTCATACGCCCCCTCCTTCATTTCCAGAATCACGGAACCAGACTCCAAAGCCCTCACCGTATGCCACTGACCAGCCGGAATATTCAAAGCAACAACTTGCCCATTGGGCGAAAGCTCGATGGTCTCCGTGCAAATCCGCTCCAGCTCGTCATAGAACTCCCAAACAAGCCTGCCTCTCAAACACACTACTGTTTCAGAAGTATGTCTATGCCGATGAATGGGCAGCGGACTCCCCGGCTCAATAGCATTCAGCATCCGCTGACTCTGGTCTTCGTCTGAATTACGCAAATCCAAATTCATTCTCAACCGAGGACTCGCCTTAGCTTGTTCGGTCAGATTATCCAGTATCGCTTGTGTAATCTTCATACTCAATACGATCTCAAAACAACCTCAAAACTCTCCGCATAGTTCACTCCCCACTGGCTACCACGAACAGCAGCAAGGCCAGCGATATACTCTGCAGAACGGGGATGCGGATAGGGCCTCATCACGCCGCGATACATACCCAAGGCCTTTATCTTGGCATCTACGCCCTCTTTACCCACTTCCACAAAGCAGTTGGGATTAAACGTCTGCATGGCATTATTAATCTTCCATTCCGTACAACTGGGCACCTCCATATACCAGAACTCCTTCACGCGCTTCACCTCCGGCCTGCGCTGAAACAGACGTATCGCCTCCTGGTACGCCATCGACGTCTGCAGATGGTCGTTGTTCGTATCTGCAGGATGATGCATGATGATAATGTCCGGCTCACTCTCCTTAATGGCACTTTCGATGAACTGCACCAACTGCAGGTGCGGCACCGTATTCATCTCGATATTCGGGAACTTCCCCTCGAACTTCTGCGATATTCCCAAGAAGTCCGACGACGAATTCAGATCATCATCCAGTTCCTTATTCTCCGGACGGAATGCACGTGCCTTCGCCTCCGTGCTCATGATACACACATCGACGGTATTTCCTTGTTTAGTCCATTTATAAATAGACGCACCACATCCTAAGACTTCGTCATCAGGATGTGCAACTACAATTAGGTATTTCATTTTATGCTAATAATTTCCTCAATGTTATTGATGCAATGGTCAAGAGTAAATTCTTTTTCATAAAATAATCTTCCATTCTTGCCTTTTAGTTCAAAACTCTCTTTATCAGACAACACTTTGTTTCTTATAACCTCAGCAAAGGCCCTATAATCACTTGGCGCTACCGCATAACCACAGTCAGCTTCTGCTATTAAGTCTGCACCTCCACTTCCTATCATGGCAAGGACGGGCTTCCCTGCCGACATATACGACTGGACTCTGGCCGGAACTGTCACATCTAAATCAATAAAGCCCCCCCTCAAAGTGACAAGCATGGCATCCGCTTTCTTGAAAAATGACGGCATGGTCTCTCCCGGGAAACGTCCCAGCGTTACAGCACAATCTTGCAAATCATTGTCTTTGATAAAATCGTCCAACCATTTTTTCCAACTGCCATCTCCCACAAAAATCCATTTCAATTCTTTGCAGTCCTTCAACAACTTCATGCACTCACCCACGGCTTCCAGATTCTGCGATTCACCCAGATTGCCAGCTAGCATAATTCTGAAACCTTTTGGCATCTCAGGTGTGTGAAAACCTGTCTTGACGACAGACATATCCACACTCCAGTTAGGGTAATACACTATCTTGTCATGGTAGTCGTGATTCCTACAAATAAGGTCTTCAAATCCTTTCGAGGTGATGAGAATCTTATGGGAGTTCTTATAGGTCCACTCTGTTACACTTGTCAGAAAAGGGGCTATTATTTTATATAGCTTTTCGTTCACACTGTTCTTCATCGCATCTGGCCATATATCCATTATCCATGAATAGACATGTACCCTGCGCAACTTGCCTAGAATGATAGCCGGAATCAATTGGGTAATTGGGGACGGCTCGTGGGTAATGATTGCATCATACCTTTTCTTCCAGGCAAAAAATAACAGCACCCATAATGTAGCAAAAAACACAAACGACAGATAGTTACAGGCCAATCCTAATCCAGAAGCCCTTCTACCCCTTGGTGTTTGTACGCAACGATAGAAAGTAACGCCATCCTTACGTTCTACCCGCTTCCTAAACAAACCATACCCTTTGAAGTAGACGCCCTCAGGATAATTTGGAATACCCGTTAGGACATCTACGTGATGCCCACGCTTGGCCAGTTCAAAAGCCAACTCATTGCTTTTGAAATTCTCCGGGTAAATATATTGCGTAACGATTAATATCCTCATTCTTCCCTTTACAAGTGGTCAAAGATAAAGTCTGTCACTATTAGTTTTTTTCTCAAAGTCCATACCCCTGTATTTTAAATACACTACTATAGTTCAATATCTGCGATTGTAAACTGAGACGCGTGAATCGCGCATAAAGCCTCCACCGCAACAAGGTACTCACGCTCCACACCCTCATGCACATCCCCCCCCCCAAAAAAACCCAGAACCCTTTAAAGAATTGCGGCATACAATAGTATATCAGAGAAAGTTCATGCATAGACCAGTCAAGACCCGCCACTTCCTAAAGAAAAAAACGATTATAATTCTTCTGCATTTTTAACTAGACCTTCATGTTCGCTTCAGCAATCCTCCGAATGGACTCTTCATAGCTCACCACACGATACATCCCATCAAAGTGGTTACTCAAACGCATATCGTAAGCAATGCTGCCAAAAGCCTTGTGAATGAAGCCCAACTTCCTTGACTTTGAAAGGGCCTTCAGAAGCGGATTGAACACCCCTGTCTGCCACATTTTGTTTCCCATAGCCTCTGCAATATCCGCCACTATCTTACTCGTCTCAATATAACATTCCTGCTGCGGATAATAGAATCCGCCTTTACAGTACTCAATAACAAGTTTCACCAACTCGCAAAGGTTATCAACATATACCATACTCTGCTTGTTCTCCAACTTCGGGAATAGGGGCATCTTCTTGGCAAAGTTTACCAGACGCGGGAAATTATCCCTGGCATATTCACTATAAACGAGTGGTGGGCGCATTATGGCGACTTGGAAGGTATCATCCATCAACTCCTGCAATCCTCTTTCCGCCATCATCTTACTCTTGCCATATACCGTATTCGCAGAAGGTACAGTATCTGCCGTTATCATCTTCTCCTCGCCTATGTTGCTCATATCCCCAAACACTATCTGGCTACTCATTTGGACGAAAAGCGGCACGCCTTCTTCTTTGGCTTTCGTAGCCACTTC
>JAEEGF011581633.1_pt1 | contig 17002 bp, 16 predicted proteins | sample 9134171 | NCBI WGS metagenome assembly JAEEGF01 (sample SAMN16246542, study PRJNA631951) | gut metagenome | biome: gut microbiome; feature: rumen; material: AP-attached | host: Bos | place: Iran: Karaj | collected 2018-10 | reverse complement strand
GCGCTCCGTCAGAACCTGCACCTTTGACCAGCAGGGCCGTCTGCTCAAAGAAGTGGACAAGAACGTCGAAGGCAGCGACAGCCGCTTCGGCAGTACCAAGACCTGCACCTACAACAAGGCGGGCAACCTGGTCACGGAAGCCTATTCGTTCAGCAGTACGGACGGCTTTTTCGAAAAATACCTTGCCGTCTATACCTATGACAAGAAGGACCGGCTGATCAAGGAAACGCTCACCATGCAGCACGAAGATGGGACCGACGTCAGCGTGCGCACCCTGACCTATGACGCCAAGGGCAACAAAACCGGGGCTGTGGTGGAACAGCGTCAGGCGGACGGCATCACCATGCGCGACGTATATACCTACGCTTATGACAAACAGAACCGCGTGGTCAAGGCGTCCTGCAAGAGCGCGTCCAGCATCGACCTGCTGAAGAACGAAACCGTGAAGTATACCTACAAGAACGGCAGACTGGTCAAGGAGTATGCGGTGGAGGAAAGCGGCTTTTTGCCCTATCTGTCCAAGCTGAAAAAGACGACGACGCATACGTATGACAAAAAGGGCAACGAGCGCAAGACCGTTTATCGCGAAACGTCCGACGACGGCTTCTGGAAGACCGAGACCACGAAGCGCACCTTCGACAAGCAAAAGCGCCTGTTGACGGAAACGATCGTCCGCAAGGATTCCTACGGCTCGGCGCAAAAGTCGAACGAGGTCTTTACCTTTGACAAAAACGGCTTCCTGACGAAGCACACCAAGGTTGAAAAAGACAACGACGGCGTCAGCAACAAGCTGACCGAAACCTTTGTCAACGACAAGAAGGGCAACCCGGTCAAGAAGACGACCGCGGAAACGAACTTCGGCGATACGACCAAAACGACGGAAATCATTTCCTATGACAAGAAAGGCCGCGAAAGCACCCACAAAACCACCGTTCGCAGCCAGGACGGCTCGGTCACCCGATATACAAACGCCTATACCTATGACAAGGCGGGCAACGCGGTGAAGACACTCGTGACCATCAAGGACGCCGAAGGCACCGGCAAGGAAGTGCATACCGGCACCTATCAAAAGGTGAAGGCCGCCGCGTAATCACACAATCCCACAATCAAACAATCACAGGCCGCAAGGAGGCGTTATTATGCAGCAATGGGTTCAGACCTGGGGACAGTCGCACACGGCGCTGTCGGCGTTTTCGTTTGCCGACGGCTGCCGCACGCTGCGTCTGGTGCTTCGCAGCAATATCAGCGGCACGGCGATCCGTGTGAAGCTTTCCAACGAACACGGCCGCGCCGCGGTTGTGCTCGGGGGCGTCAGCGCCGCGCCCTGCGACGAAGAGGGCGTGCTCACCGGAGACAGCATCGATCTCGACGCACCGGCGTTTTTGCCCCCGGGCGAAACGGCCGCCACCGAAGCGGGCGCAATCCGCGTGCAGGCGGGGGATTATCTCTGCGTCAGCGTGTGCGTCAACGGCGGGCCGCTGCAAAGCGGCAATCTGCTGAACAACGCGCGGTGCCTGATGATGCACGGCGACCGCCGCCACAGCATTTTCCCGGACGACCTGACGCGCTTCAAAGACAGCGTGCAGTGGCTGGCCTGCGGCCTGCTGCGCATGAAGCTGCCGCGCCCGATTCCGCTGTTCGACACGGTGGAGCTGCTCAACGGCGACGGCGCCTCGTCCATCGTGGTCTTCGGCGATTCTCTGAGCCAGCAGGGCTTTTGGGTCAATCCGTTTGAAGACCGCATCCGAGAAGCGTTTCCCGGCCGGTTCAGCGTCATCAACCGCTCCATCGGCGGCAACCGCGTGCTGCGCGACACGTCGCCCGTGTTCCCGCTCAAGGGCTTTTACGGCGTGCGCTCGCTCAACCGCCTCGGACGCGACGTGCTGCAGTATCCCGACATCACCCACGCGGTGCTGGAGGTCGGCGTCAACGACGTGCTCCAGTTCGGCTCCGTCAGCGGACGCAGCAGCGAAAAGCCCGATATTGACATCCTGACGCAGGGCATCTTCTCCATGGCCGCCGACATGCGCGCGCGGGGCATCCGCGTGATGGGCACCACGCTGCCTTATCTCATCGACCATATTGACGGCACCAAAGAAAAGAGCGATCTTGTGGATCAGGTCAACGAGGCGCTGCGCACCCGTGCGGACGCGTTCGACGCGCTGCTGGACCTGGGCGCCGTCACCGCCGACCCCGACAGGCCGCAGCACGCAAAGCGCGCCTTCCTCGGCGGCGACAAGCTGCACTTCAATGAGGCGGGCGGCCACGCCGTGGCGGACGCGGTGGATCTCGATTTCTTCCGCATTTGACAGACGCGAAACAACACAAACGAAACGGGCAGATTCTCTGTCCGTTTCTTCGTTTACTCCCTGAAAAGCGCTGTTCACTCCGAATCGATTGACAGATGCTTATCCGTGTGTTATGCTGATTCCGGTATCAGGACCAGGAGGAAACCTCTATGGAAGCATTCTGGGCAAAAATTACAGCCTTTTTCATGGCGATCATCGCATTCTTCACCGGCCTGCTAGCGGGCGGGAACAAGCCCGACCCGCAGCCGCAGCCGGAACCGACCTCGCAGGTGACGGTGATGCCGACAGAACCAACCACGGAGCCTGAACCCCCGACGCCGCCGGATGTCCCTGCGTCCGTCATCATTTACCAGGCGCACCGGGGTTTCTCTTCCGCTTATCCGGAAAACACGCTCGCGGCGTTCCGCGCTGCGGGCTGCGATGCACGAATGATGAAGCAGAAAACAGAAGACAGAAAACAGAAAACAGAAAACAGAAAACAGAAAACAGAAAGAGCTGTTGCTTTCAAAGCAGCAGCTCTTGACTTCTGTTCGGATGGTTACCCCGCAGTCGGTTTCATCGCTTTCAGAAATACCTGCAGCGAGCGCAGGAACTGCACCCACATGGAAAGCAGATCGCGCACGCCCGTCTTTTGCAGCAGCGGCGTCTTTTCGGCAGGCAAAACCTGATCCAGCGCGCCGGCGGCGTTCACCGGCACAAAGGGGCTGTTTTCGTCATAGGGCACGCGGTCGCCGTTCTGCAGCGTGAAATGCAGCGTCCGCTGGCCGCGCGGCGTGGCGGAGCCGAGCTGCTCATAGTCGATCACAAGGTCGAACGCCTTGCCGCTCACCTGCGGGAACGCGCCCGAGAACGCCAGCTCCAGCGACGCGCCGGGCTTCAGCCACTTGGTCTTCAGCGCGTTGAACGTAACGTCGACGCCGCGGGCCTCGATCCCCAGCAGCTTCATCGGGTATTTTTCCGAAAGGTTACGGACAACAAGCGCCGTGTCGTCGTTGCAGGCGAAGCCCTCCGTACTGCGGTTAAAGGCAGCGAATACAGCGTGCGACTTGTTCGTCGTCGCGTGGAACTGCGGATAGCGCGGATCGCTGTGCACGTCCTCGATCTCGTCGGTCAGAAGCAGGGTGCGCAGCAGCTCCTCGGTGTAGCCGTCCTTATAGATCATGCCGTGATAGAGGTTTTCCACAAAGAACGTGTGCTGCGGCAGATAGGCGGTGGAGGCGTCCAGCGCCATGGAAGGGGAGAGCTGATAAAACCCGGTGTCGTTCTTTTGCACGTACCCGTCGCCGTAGCGCATCCCCAGCGGGGCGGGCGTCGCGCCCGTTGAGGCCGCGGTGGTGATGATCGCGTCGGAGCTTTCGTTGAGGCCGGTCACCGCCGGATTCTCGTAGCCCGCAATGATGAACACCTTTGTGCCCGCTGCCTGCGCGCGGCAGAAGCCCTCGCCGAACCGCGGCATCACTTCATAGTGCATATAGTCGCTTTTTTCGATCAGCGGCGCGCTCTTTTCGGGGTCGAGAAGCTGCTGCTTCGTGGCCTCATAATACGGGGCGGGCACGAAGTCCCAGATGCTGCCCCAATAGCCGAGCACCTTGAGCACGCCGGGGCGCGCGTAGTGCAGCACGTCGTCCAGAAAGCCGAGCTGCTGCGCCTTGAGCAGCCATTCAAAGTCGGTCTCCCACATCATGCCGTGCTCGATGAATCGCATCAGATCGTATTCGTTCAGGTGGATCTGATCGCTCAGCACGTCATAGGCCAGCGCCGCGCCGCCGAGGGCGGGCACGGTCATCACGGCGTGGCAGACGTCGCCCTTTTCGCCGAAGAGGGTCAGATAGGTGCCGGTGACCTGGCCGCCGTGCGACACGGCGAAGATGTTGACCTTGTCCTTGCCGGTGTATGCCTTCACCGACTGCACGAACTCGTCGAGCTGCTTCGCGCAGAACGGCGCGCCCATGCGGAAGTCGCAGTTGAAGTTGAAGACGTTCTCCTTGCCGCCGATGTACTGCGCGATGTCGGTCATGATCTCCACTTCGTGCTGATAGTAGCCGTCGGGGTGCTGCTGCTGCAAAACGGCGCTGCAGCTCTCTTCGGCCGTCACCTGATAGCGGTGCAGCTCATAGACGCTGGAGCCGTCCTCGTTGCAGGCGAGATCATAATAGAGATTATAAAACTCGCGGCCCACGGTTGTGCCCAAAAGCTTTGCGTTGCCCAGTGTCAGCGCGCCAAGACCCGCGCCGAGCTCGGCAATGTTGTGCAGAACGGCGGCGATGATCTCGTCGGTCTGCACGCCCCAGACCCATACCTTTTCTCCGTTTTCGTCATAGCGGTACAGCCCCGACGAGCTGTAGCCGGGCACCACGATGCAGGGATATTGGCTGTATTCCCGCTTTTCCGCTTCCGCGGCCAGCGCCGCGGGCAGCACCGACAGCGCCAGCAGAACGCACAGCAGCAGGGCGCACAGCCGCTTCAACGTTTTCTTCATTCTCTTCGCCTCCGAAAAGACAAGCCGCCGTTGAGACCCGGCGGCATATGGTTTATTTGCTGTTCTTTTTCTTCCTGATCTTCGGAATCACGAGCACGCAGACGATGGCAATCACCGCGGCCGCAAGCACGCAGCCCGCGATGATATAGGGCAGGTTGCTTTCGCCGGTGACGGGCAGGGGACGACTGCTTTCGTCGATCGCAATGACCTGAACCAGAACGGCCAGCACGGAAAGCGCCATGATCGCGGCGAGCACGATGCTGATGATTTTAATTGCTTTTTTACTCAACATGTCCTTGTCCTCACTTCATAAAGGCTTCCACGTCCGCCTTGAGCAGCGCGGTCACGGCTTCGGCTTCGGCGCGGCTTTCGGCCACGGCGGTCAGATAGAACTTGATCTTCGGCTCGGTGCCGCTCGGCCGGGCAATCACCTTGTTGTCGTTCGGCAGCGAGAAGGCCAGCACGTTGGAGCGCGGGAGCGTGATCGGCGTCTGCGCGCCCGTTTTGACGTCGGTGACAAGGCCGGTCTTGTAGTCGGCCACGGCCAGCACCTCCAGGCCGCCGAAGGCCTTGGGCGGGTTCGCGCGCAGGTTGTCCATGATCTGCGCCATCTTCTGCATGCCCGCAGCGCCCTCAAAGCCGTAGTTGAGCAGCGTGCTCAGATACATGCCGTGCTTTGCGTAAAGCTCCTGCATCACCTGATACAGGCCCTTGCCCTGCGCCTTGTAGTAAGCTGCCATTTCGCAGATCAGCGTGGAGGCGACCACGGCGTCCTTGTCTCTGGCGTGGATGCCGGAAAGATAGCCGTAGCTCTCTTCCATGCCGACGATGAAGCGGTCGGCTTCGCCTTTGGCCTCCAGCTGCGTGATCAGCTCGCCGATGTATTTGAACCCGGTCAGCAGGTCGTAGACCTCGGCGCCGTATTCTCTGGCCACGGCGGTGACAAGGTCGGTCGTCACGAACGACTTGATCACGATGGGCTTTTCGGGCAGCTTGCCGAGCGCGGCGCGGCGCTCCAGCAGATACTGCGCCAGCAGAACGCCCACTTCGTTGCCGGTCATCAGCTCATACCTGTCGCCGTTCTTCACGGCGATACCCACGCGGTCGCAGTCGGGGTCGGTCGCCAGCAGCAGGTCGGCGGGGAACTCCTTCGTCATGGCAAGGCCGCATTCGAACACCTGGCGGATCTCCGGGTTCGGATAGGGGCAGGTCGGGAAGTTGCCGTCGGGCAGCTCCTGCTCCTTCACCACGCGGACGTTCCGGATGCCGATGCGCGAAAGCATGGCGCGCACGTGCTTGTTGCCGGTGCCGTTGAGCGGGGTGTAGATCACCTTGAGGTCGCTTTCGCGGCAGATTTCCTTCGACAGGCAGGCTTTTTCGACCTCGCGGTAGAACGCTTCCACCACGTCGTCGCCGATGTATTCGATCAGACCCTTGGCGAGCCCTTCCTCGAACGGCATGGTCTTGATGTCGTCGAACATATCGGTCTGCTGAATGAACTCGTAGGTCCGCGCGGCGGCCGCGTCGGTCATCTGATAGCCTTCGGGATCGTAGCACTTGTAGCCGTTGTACTTCGCCGGGTTGTGGCTGGCGGTCAGGATGATGCCGCCCTTGCAGCCGAAATGGCGCACCGCGAACGAGAGCATCGGCGTGGGCACCAGCTCGGGGTAGATATAGACGCGGATGCCGTTGGCGGCCAGCACGCCCGCGGCAAAGCGCGAGAACGTGTCGGATTTGATGCGCGAATCATAGGCGATGGCAACGCTCGGCGCGTCGTAGGTCTCGTTGAGATAGGAGGCGAGGCCCTGCGTCGCCTGACCCACGGTGTAGACGTTCATGCGGTTGGTGCCCGCGCCGATCACGCCGCGCAGACCGGCGGTACCGAACTCCAGATTCTTATAGAACCGGTCGAGAATCGCGTCCTCGTCGCCTTCGATCTGCGCAAGCTCCGCGGCAAGATCGGGGTCGAGCGTCGCCCGTTCCTTCCAGCGCGCATAGAGCGCTTTGATATCGTTCATCGAAAATACCTCCCGAATCATAATCTTATATTATTTTATCACTCTGAACTTTATGTTGTCAAGAAAAACCATGCTGAAATTCGCCTGCGGCATAAAAAAAGCATGAACCCCGCCGACGGGCGCATACTAATGGCGGTGATGCATGTTGAAAAAGTGGAAAGCAGCCGCGGCCGGGCTGTTCATCGGCCTTTGCAACGCGGTGTTCGGCGCGGGCGGCGGCCTGCTGGCGGTGCCGTATTTCAGACGGCAGGGGCTTGCGCAGAGGGACGCGCAGGCGCTCTCACTTTCGGTCACGCTGCCGCTGTCGGCGCTCTCGGCGGCGGTCTATCTCGGGCAGGGCTTCGTCACGCTTTCGGACGCGCTGCGGTTCTGGCCGGCGGGCCTGCTCGGCGCCGCGGTCGGGGCGCTGCTGCTGCCGCGGTGCTCCAACCGTGCGCTGCAGGCGGCGTTTTCGGCGCTGATGCTCTGGTGCGGCGTGCGGCTGCTTCTGGGAGGCTGACGATGCATCTGTTCTCTTATCTTGCCGCCTTTGCCGCCGGCCTTTGCGGCGCCATGGGCTTCGGCAGCGGCACGGTGCTGCTGCTCTATCTGACGACCGTGCTTGCCCTTGACCAGCAGACGGCGCAGGGGATCAACCTGCTGTTCTTTCTGCCGTGCGGCGCGCTGGCGTTCTGCGTCTACGCCTGCCGGCGCGCATTGCCGCTGCGGCGGGCGGCGGCGCTGGTCCTGCTGTCGCTGCCGGGGGCGGTGCTCGGCTTTTTTTTGCTGCGCCTTTTGCCGGTTGCGCTGCTGCGCCGGGCCTTCGGCGGCTTCCTCGTCGTGCTCGCGTTCGCGGGCCTCCGGGGTATGAAAAAGCAGCGGCCGGACTGACCGCTGCTGTTTGATTTTCCGTTGATTCAAGAATCCCGCCGTGCCGGTCCGGCGTGTATAACCTGCATAAAGCAGGGTGGTGATAGCCGCGCAGGTTCGCGCTCCCTTCGTCCGCAAAAGCGGGAGGTCTGCAATCCGCTGTGCGAGCGTCTCTCCTTAAAAAGGGTGTTGGGTTATAATCGTCGGGTTGTCGCACACGGCAGGACATTTTCAGTATTTGTCAGTCTTCGTCGTCCGATTCATACTTTTCGATCAGCCGGTCTTCGAAAATATTGCCGATTTCGTTGAATTCGTCTTCGTCTTCTATCTGGATGAGATAGTGTTCTCCGTCCTCCTCCAGGACCTTGAGAATCAGCACGTCGCCGTCGTCGTCCAATATTTCCTCGTCGTCCTCCAGGACAGGGATCAGCGCAACATAGCGGTCGCCGGAATCGGTCTCGATGCGATCCAGTTCTTCGAAGAGATGTTCTTTACCGTCGTCGTCCACGACAGTTACGAGATCCATATCCATATTGATTTCGTTGTCCATGGGACTCACCTCTTTCTTCCGGTTTCCGTCTTTATTGTAAACGAAAACGGCGCGATTGTCAATAGGCAAGGTGACGAATTCACGGGGGTGAATTTTTCCATAAAAAATAAAAAGATTTTTTGCAAAGAAGTAGTTTTTTTGGGAGAAATATGTTATACTGAATTCTAATAGATCAATGTTGAAAAGGGGATGACACCATGTCTCAACTGTTCGATCCCGTATTCGGTGACTGGTACACCGAAACCCAGCTCGGCTCCGGCACGGACGGCAAGGCGTTCACCATCGTGCGGACGGACGAAACGGGCAAAAAACACCGCGCCGTGCTCAAGACCATCCGCGTGGGCGATTACCGCAACGAAAAGAAATCGTTCAACACGCTGGGCGACGGGCCGCAGAAGCCGACGAAGGAGGAGCGCCAGCACCAGAAGATCATCCGCAACATCACCGAGAACATCGACATCATCCGCCAGGCCGACGGCGGCAAGCACTTCGTGCGCTATGAGGAATGGGAAAAGCGCCAGACCAGCGACGGCAAGGGCACGCTGATCCTGATCCGGCTGGAGGAGATGCGCTCGCTGGCCGACCTGCTGGGGCAGTTCTCGCTGACGCGGGAAGAAACGCTGCGGCTGGGTATCTCTGTATGCCGCTCGCTGATCCGCTGCCGCGACTTCGGCTATATCTATCCGAATCTCAAGCCCGAAAACATCCTCTTCGACCGCAAGGGCGTCTGCAAGCTGGGCGACTTCGGCTCGTTCAGCTGCCTCGAGCCGTCCAAGAGCTCCATCGCCTATAAGCGCACGCAGTATTACGCGGCGCCCGAATACATCGTTTCCGGCAAGATCAACTGCACCGCCGACACCTATTCGCTCGGCCTCGTGCTCTATACGCTGATCAACCGCGGCCGTCTGCCGTTCACCGAGCCCTATCCGCAGGAGCTTTCCATCGGCTCGTTCGACCGCTCGCGCGAATGCCGCATCGCCGGCGAAGCGTTCCCGAAGCCCGCGCTGTATGACGAAGACCTGTGCCGCATCATCGGCAAGGCCTGCGCCCGCCGGCCCGAGGACCGCTATCTTTCGCCCAAGCAGATGCTGCAGGATCTGGAAAGCGCGCTGCTGCACCGGCCGTTCGGCGAAGCGGAGTTTGACGAGGTCTATTCCGACTCCGAAGCGCCGGCCCCCGCGGACGCGCCCGCGCCGCAGCCGGAAGCCCCGGCGACGCCCGCCCCGGAAGAGCTCCCTTTTGAGGCGCCGGCGGTCGATCTGCGCAGTGAGATCGCCATTCCCGAAACGGCGCCCGCCGCGCCCGCGGCGCAGCCCGAAGACGGCACGCAGGACGAATACGTGATCCCCGCGGCGCCCAAGCCCAAAAAGCCGCGCAGGACGCGCGGAAAGCCGGGCGGCAAGTTTCTGCTCGCGCTGCTTCTGATCGTGATCCTGCTGGTGCTGCTGGTCGTTTCCGTTCTGTTCCGTCTGAAGGGAGACGAGACCGTTACCACCGCGGCGCCCGAGGCAATCGCCGCGATCATGCCCTATGTTGGAGGAATCGGCTATGGTTTATGATATGATCAAGACCGTGCTGCAGGCCGAGCAGCTTGCCCGTCAGAGCGAGGAGGAGGCCAGACAGCAGGCACAGGCGATTCTGGAATCGGCCCGCGAAACGGCCGCGTCGCTGGAGGAAGCCGCGCTTTCTCAGGCGCAGAACGAAGCGAAGCTGATTCTTTCCGAAGCGCAGTACACCGCCGACGGCCTGCTCAAGCAGGCGAACAAGCTGGCCGACCTGCGCGAAAAAAAGGTGATTGCCGACACGGAAAAGCGCTATGACGAAGCGATCCGTCTCGTGCTCGATCATTTGACCGACTGATCCGCGCCCGACGCGGAACAAGGAGGTGTTACCGTTTGGCAAAAATCAAGCTCATGCAGTTTGAACTGGTCGCCATGCTGGAAGACAGCAAACGCCTGATCGACTATCTGCAAAAGCAGGGGATCGCGGCGCTTTCCGACACCGACCACGAAGAACTGACCAAGTATCAGACCCGGCCCATTGCGGCCGTGTTTGAACGCAACAAAGAAAAAATCGGCGCTGCCGTCAGAACGCTGGAGCGCTGCTGCAAAATCAAGCGCTCCATCGTGCAGCAGCTCACCGACGTCACCGAGATCGACTTTTCACAGTACCGTCAGGTCACCGAGCAGGCCGACAACATGATGTCGCTGGTTTATGAGATCAACGCCCTGCAGGAGCAGATCACGGCCAGGCAGACCGAGATCCTGCGCAAGCAGACGCGCATCGACTACTACCGCCCGTGGGAGCCGCTGGATATCCCGATGAGCACCGTGCGCACGATGACGTCCGCCGTGTTCATCGGCAACTTCAAGAGCCAGCTGAGCGAGCCGCAGATTCTTGCGCTGCTTGCAAAGGAGGCGCCGGAGCTCGACGGCGTGTCGGTCGAGGTGGTCTCTTCCGACAAGCTGCAGACCTGCTGCGTGGCGGTCTGCCACCGTTCGGATGGCCCGGAGCTGGAGCGCGCGCTCAAGGCGGTCGGCTTCATCCGGCCCGACCATCCCGCCAAAACGCTGCCGCGCATCGCGATCGAGCAGCTGCAAAGCGAGATTTCGGCCGCCGGGGCGGAGATTGCGGAGATCGAAGAGAAGATCGCCTCCTACGGCGAATACTACGACACGATCCGCCTGCTGGCCGACTATGAACAGGCGCAGGCCGAAAAGTACCGCTTTCTTGCCTGCGCGGCCACGTCGCAAAGCACCATCGTGCTGCATGGCTACGTGCCCGCGCGCGACGCCGAACAGCTCAAGTTCGACGTGGAGCGGCGCTTCGTCTGCGAAATGGCGCTGGAAGAGCCCGACTATGAAAACGAGGACGTCCCGGTGCTGATCGAGAACCGCGACTTTGCCGCCGGCGTGGAAAGCATCACCAACATGTATTCCCCGCCCTCAAACAGAGACCTCGACCCCAACCCGGTCATGGCGTTCTTCTATTACTTCCTGTTCGGCATCATGTTCTCCGACGCGGGCTACGGCCTGTTGATGGTGATCTTCGGCCTCGTGATGAAGCACGTCATCAAGGTGCGCGGCAATCTGCGCAAGACGGCGTCGTTCGCCCTCTGGTGCGGCGTGTTCACCACCTTCTGGGGCGCAATGTTCGGCTCGTTCTTCGGCGATCTGATCCCGACGATCTGCACGAACTTCCTCGGCATCGCCGACCCGCCGCAGCTGGCGCTCTGGTTCGAGCCGACGAGCGATTCCATCAAGCTGATGCTGTATTCCTTCGGCTTCGGCATCATCCACCTGTTCGCCGGCCTTGCCATCCGCTTCGTTACGCTGGCAAAGCGCAAAGACTGGCTCGGCGCGATCTGCGACACGATCCCGGTCTACATCTTCGTGACGGGCCTCGCCATCGTCGGCAAGGACTTCATTGAACCGGTTTCGCCGCAGCTGAAATCGATCGGCGCCAAGGTGCTGCTTGTCGGCGCCGTCCTGATCGTGCTGACGGCCGGGCGTTCGGCCAAAAACATCGTGGGCAAGCTCGGCGGCGGCCTCTACGCGCTTTACAGCAGCGTCACCGGCTACCTCGGCGACATTCTCAGCTATTCTCGTCTGCTGGCGCTGTGCCTGGTCACGGGCGTCATCGGCTCGGTGGTCAACATGCTGGCGGCCATGATGGGCAACGTGGTGGTCTTCGCGTTCATCTGCATCCTCGGCCACTCGCTGAACATCGCGATTAACCTGATCGGCACCTACGTGCACACGTGCCGTCTGCAGTACGTCGAATACTTTTCCAAATTTTATGAAGGCGGCGGCAAGGTCTTTACCCCGCTGAAAATAAATCTTCAACATTTCAAATTCAAGGAGGAAACTATCAATGAGTAACTTAGGTCTGGTTCTGGCGCTGGTCGGCGCCGCGGCAGCGGTCATCTTCGCGGGCATCGGCTCCGCGAAAGGCGTCGGCATGGTCGGACAGGCGTCCGCCGGTGCGCTGAGTGAAGATACATCCCTGTTCGGCAAGGTGCTGATCCTGCAGCTGCTGCCCGGTACGCAGGGCCTTTACGGCTTCATCATCGCCATCTTCGTGCTGATCCGCACGGGTCTGCTTTCGGGCGCCGTGGCGGACCTCACCTGGCAGCAGGGTCTGCTTTATCTGGTGGCCTGCCTGCCCATCGCGGTCTGCGGTCTGCTTTCCGGTATCCATCAGGGCAAGGTCGCCGCAGCCGGCGTTTCCCTCGTTGCCAAAAAGAACGACCAGTCCGGCCGCGCCATCACCATGGCGTCCCTGGTTGAGTTCTATGCCATTCTGCCGTTCCTGATCTCCTTCCTCGCCGTGTTCCGCATCGGCTGATTCTTTGAAGAACGGAACCTTATTCGGAAAGGAGTGAACCCGCTTGACCGGATTGGAACGGATCGTGGAAAAGATCGCCGCCGAAAACAAGAGCGCGACCGACGCCATGATCGAACAAACCAGCGAACAGGCGAACCGCATGCTGGCGTATGCGCGCGAACAGGCCAACGCCAAAGCGCAGCGCGTGGTGGACGACGCCAAAAAAGAGGCCGACCGCATCGTCAGCGTTGCCAAATCACAGGCGGAGTCCGTCACCCGCAAACGCTATCTTGAAATCCGCAACGCCGTGGTCAACGACGTGCTTTCGGCCGCCTATGAAAGAATCGCCGCCTTTGACGACGAGCAGTATTTCGAGCTGCTGCTGCGCCTTTGTATCCGCAACGCGGAAAAGGGCGAGGGCGTGCTGTATCTCAACGCGCGCGACCTGGCGCACATGCCCGCGGATTTTCAGGATTCCATCAACGCCGCCATCTATGAGACCGGCGCCGTGCAGGTGAGCCGCGAGCCCATGGATATCGAAAACGGCTTCGTGCTCGTCTACGGCGACATCGAAGTCAACTGCACCCTGCGCGCCGTGTTTGACGAAAAGATGGACGCGCTCAAGGATTTGCTGCAGCCGCTGCTGTTCGCGTGAACGGAGGGCGTATGAGAGAGACTGATTATGCCTATGCCGTCGCGCGGATCCGCGCCAACGAGGGGAAGCTGCTGACAACGGCCATGCTCGACGAGCTCGTGGCGGCCCCGTCGTTTGACCGGGCGCTTGCGCTGCTGCGCAGCCACGGCTGGGCCGAAGAGGGCGTCACCGACGTTTCGGCCCTTGTTGCGGCCCAGAACGAACGCCTCTGGACGCTGCTGCAGGAGAGCGTGCCCGACAAAGAAGAGCTGCAGGTGCTCACCTCGCTCAACGATTTCTATAACCTCAAGGCGGCGCTCAAATGCATGCTGACGAACGTCGACCCCGCGCCGTACTATGTGCAGCCGACGATGCTCGATCTTGGCCTTCTGACCGACGCCATGCGCCGCCACGCCTTTGAAAAGCTGCCTCCATCCCTTGCGGACTGCGCCAGAGAGGCCTATGAAACGGCCACGCGCACCGAAAGCGGCCAGAGCGCCGACGTCATCATCGACGCCGCCGCGCTCGCCTGCCTTTCCAAGCAGGCGGACGAGACCGAAAGCGCGCTGCAGGCAAAGATTCTGCGCTTCATCTGCGACAGCACAAACATCAAGATCGCCGTGCGCTGCGCGCGTACCGGCAAGGATCTTTCCTTTACGCAAAGCGCCGTCGGCCCGTGCTGCGGCTTCGACCGCGACGGCCTGTGCGCCGCCGCCGTGCAGGGCGAAAGCGCGCTGCTCGGCTGGCTTTATGCAACGCCTTACCGCGACGGCGTGACCGCGCTGCAAAGGAGCACCACCGCGTTTGAAAAGTGGTGCGACGACAGCATCGTTGCGTTGTGCCGCGAAGCGAAATATCTCTTCTTCGGCTTTGAGCCGATCGCCGCCTATTACTTTGCCAAATCGGCGGAGATCAAGGCTGTGCGGATTGTGCTTTCCGCCAAGCTTTCCGGCGTTCCGGCCGAAACCATCAGAGAAAGGGTGCGTGATCTCTATGTATAAGATCGCTGCGATGGGCGACAAAGACAGCATCAGCGGCTTTGCCTCCATCGGCCTCGAGATCTGCCCCGTCACGGATCCGCGCGAAGCACTGCGCGAGCTGCGGCGCATGAGCGAGGAAAGCTACGCCGTCGTGTTCGTCACGGAGGCGCTTTCGTCCTCCCTCGGCGCCGAACTCGACCGTTACCGCGAACGCCCGGTGCCTGCCGTGATTCTGATTCCCGGCGTTTCGGGCAACACGGGCGAAGGACTGCGGTCCATCAGCCGCAGCGTGGAGCAGGCGGTCGGCTCGGACATTTTGAAATAACAGATTAAAAGCAGGTGATATACATGCAAACAGGAACGATCACAAAGGTTTCCGGCCCGCTTGTCGTGGCAAGCGGCATGCGTCAGGCGAATATGTTCGACGTGGTGCGCGTCAGCGAACAGCGCCTCATCGGCGAAATCATCGAAATGCGCGGCGACCGCGCCTCGATTCAGGTCTATGAAGAGACCTCGGGCCTGCGCACGGGCGAACAGGTGGAGACCACCGGCGAGCCGCTTTCCGTGGAGCTCGGCCCCGGCCTGATCGGCGCCATCTTCGACGGCATTCAGCGCCCGCTGGAAGAGATCATGCGTCTGACGGGCAACAACCTGACCCGCGGCATCGAGGTGCCGTCGCTGAACCGCGAAAAAGAGTGGAAGTTCACGCCCTGCGTCGCCGTGGGCGACAACGTGCAGGGCGGCGACGTCATCGGCACCGTGCAGGAAACCGACGTTGTGACCCATAAGATCATGGTGCCGCCCGGACTGCGCGGCGTGATCCGCGAAATCAGCGAGGGCTCGTGCACCGTGGAGGATACGGTTGCCATTCTGGAAGACGACAAGGGCCGTCCGCAGACCGTGGGCCTGATGCAGAAGTGGCCCGTGCGCCGCGGCAGACCCTACACCAAAAAGCTGGCGCCCGACAAGCCGCTTGTCACCGGCCAGCGCGTGATCGACGCGCTGTTCCCGATTGCAAAGGGCGGCGTGGCGGCCATTCCCGGCCCGTTCGGCTCGGGCAAGACCGTGACCCAGCACCAGCTGGCCAAATGGGCGGAAGCGGACATCGTGGTCTATATCGGCTGCGGCGAACGCGGCAACGAGATGACCGACGTGCTCGGCGAATTCCCCGAGCTGATCGACCCACACACCGGCAAGTCGCTGATGGAGCGCACCGTGCTGATCGCCAACACCTCCGATATGCCCGTGGCCGCGCGCGAAGCCTCGATCTACACCGGCATCACCATCGCCGAATACTTCCGCGATATGGGCTACAGCGTGGCCCTGATGGCTGACTCGACCTCCCGCTGGGCGGAAGCGCTGCGCGAAATGTCGGGCCGTCTGGAGGAGATGCCCGGCGAAGAGGGCTACCCGGCCTACCTCGGTTCGCGTCTGGCGCAGTTCTATGAACGCGCGGGCAAGGTGCTCTCGCTCGGCTCGGAGCCCCGCGAAGGCGCCCTGTCGGTCATCGGTGCGGTTTCGCCCGCCGGCGGTGACATTTCCGAGCCCGTCACCCAGGCGACGCTGCGCATCGTCAAGGTCTTCTGGGGCCTCGATTCGGCGCTGGCCTATAAGCGCCATTTCCCGGCGATCAACTGGCTGACCAGCTATTCGCTCTATGCCAGCTCGCTCGGCAAGTGGTTCAACGCCAACGTCAGCGAAGACTGGATGGATCTGCGCGCCGAAATGATGCGCCTGCTTTCGCAGGAGGCGGAGCTGGAAGAAATCGTCAAGCTCGTCGGCATGGACGCGCTTTCGCCTTCGGACCGCCTGACAATGGAAGCCGCGCGCTCCATCCGCGAAGACTTTTTGCACCAGCTGGCGTTCCACGAGGTGGATACCTACACCTCGCTGCACAAGCAGCTTTTGATGATGCGTCTGGTCGTCGCGTTCTTTGACCGCGGCGCCGAAGCGCTCGAGGACGGCGGCGATATTGAAAAGATCGTCAACATGCCCGTGCGCGAAGAGATCGGCCGCTTCAAATACGTGGCCGAGGACGAGACCGACGCCGAATATGAAGAGACCCTGCGCCACCTGACGGCGCAGCTGGAAGAAGCGAAGAAAGGGGAGGATGACTGATGCCGAAAGAATACCGAACCATTCAGGAAGTGGCCGGCCCGCTGATGCTCGTGCGCGACGTGGAAGCCGTGGCCTATAACGAACTGGGCGAAATCGAGCTGGCAAACGGCGAAAAGCGCCGCTGCCGCGTGCTGGAAATCAACGGCACCAACGCCCTCGTGCAGCTGTTTGAATCCTCCACCGGTATCAACCTTGCCGATTCCAAGGTGCGCTTTCTCGGCCGCCAGATGGAGCTCGGCGTTTCGGAGGACATGCTCGGCCGCGTGTTCGACGGCCTCGGCCGCCCGATCGACGGCGGGCCTGAGATCATCCCCGAAAAGCGGCTCGACGTCAACGGCACGCCGATGAACCCCGCCGCCCGCGCCTATCCGCAGGAATTCATCCAGACCGGCATTTCGGCCATCGACGGCCTGAACACGCTGGTCCGCGGCCAGAAGCTGCCCATCTTTTCCGCCTCCGGTCTGCCGCACGCCGAGCTGGCCGCGCAGATCGCCCGTCAGGCGAAGGTGCGCGGCACCGACGAGCCGTTCGCCGTGGTGTTCGCCGCCATGGGCATCACCTTTGAAGAGAGCAACTTCTTTGTGGAATCCTTCCGCGAAACGGGCGCGCTCGACCGCACGGTGATGTTCTCGAACCTCGCGAACGACCCTGCCATCGAGCGTATTGCCACGCCGAAGATGGCGCTGACCGCCGCGGAATATCTCGCGTTCGAAAAGAATATGCACGTGCTGGTCATCCT
>JAEEGF011863014.1_pt1 | contig 17003 bp, 17 predicted proteins | sample 9134171 | NCBI WGS metagenome assembly JAEEGF01 (sample SAMN16246542, study PRJNA631951) | gut metagenome | biome: gut microbiome; feature: rumen; material: AP-attached | host: Bos | place: Iran: Karaj | collected 2018-10 | reverse complement strand
TAATCCTAAAGCCGTGAAAGTACAAGTAACTGGTGATATGTTGACGGAACGCTCAGCCGATATGAAGGAAGAAGCTGGCGTGTGGACTTACACCACTGCTCCATTGGAGGGCGAACTTTACACCTATGCTTTCATCGTAGATGGCAAGCGTACCCTCGACCCCTCTAATGTATTTATGAACAGAGACGTGGCTACTTGGTCAAACATCTTCACCATCAGCACCAAGCCTGGTGATAAAGGCCACTATTATATCAACAACAACGTGCCTCATGGCACCGTTACCCGCATTTGGTATGATAGCAAGCACGCCAATATGGACCGTCGTTTGACAGTTTATCTGCCTCACGGCTATGAGACCAGCAAGGAGAAATATCCTGTATTCTATCTGTTACATGGCTCTGGTGGCGACGAGAACGCTTGGTCTGATTTAGGCCGTACGGTACAGATTATGGACAACTTGATTGCCGAGGGTAAGGCAAAGCCTATGATTGTAGTAATGCCAAACGGTGTGGTAAGAAATCCTTCTGCTCCTGAAGCCAACGAAGTAAACATGTTCCAGCCCACAATGATGAACAGTCGTGATCAGGATACCACTCCAATGGAGGACGAGTTCCCTGAGATCAAGAAGTTTATTGAGAGCACTTTCCGCGTAAAGACTGGTCAATACAACACCGCTGTAGCTGGTTTGTCTATGGGTGGCCGTCATTCATTTGCTGTTTCTCGCCGCTATCCGGGAACCTTCGGTTATGTAGGCATGTTCTCAGGTGCAGGCAGTGGTCCTGACAATGAAGCACAGCTGAAGGCGCTCTTCGCTGCTAAGCCAAAGCTCTATTGGATTGGTGTAGGCTCAGCCGATGGCGTGAAGGTAACTGCTTCTGCACTGCGCGACTACTGCCAGGAGAAGGGTTATCCTTGCGAGTATTACGAGTCTGACGGTGGACATATTTGGCGTAACTGGCGTGTATATCTGACCATCTTCGCTCAGAAATTGTTTAAATAAATCATATTGTAATGATAAAGGGTGTGCCGTCTTTGGCACACCCCTTTTATTCAGTAATTCATCAACCATACGAAATCAAACATGAAAAAGTCTTTATTAATCATAGCAGGTGTGCTTGCAACTTCTCTCTGTCAGGCACAAGGACTGCAACTCAATGACCTGGAGTACTTCGAGCGCCAAGGCGTGAACGTATTGGTTTTCAGCAACAGCTTCAACGGTGGCTTCAACGACGAGAAAGACTCTGGTATCGAAATCATTCATCATGGTGTACGTACCGCCCAAGGTGGCGCCATCCGTCTGAACAATGCCCCTGAGCAATGGGACTTGGTGCCTACACTCATCAACCGCAAGGTAGATAAAGCCAACAACGCCATCGAGATTTCCATGCGCTATGAAGATTATGATTTTGATAGTAAAGTCGTAGTAACCGGCAAGGGCAATGCTGTAGAAATCAGCGTCTATCTCGACAAACCCGTACCTCAAGCCATTGCTGGAGAAGCTGGTTTCAACCTCGAGTTCCTACCCTCGCAATACTGGCTCAAAACTTTCATGATGGATGGTCGTTTAAACCGTTTCCCACGCTATGCTGCTAGCGAAACTATCACGCGTCCTAACAGCGAGAAAGCTCGTCAATTCAAGGGCTTCAAGACTTATGACGACAGAGGCACAGACCGTTTTATCGACCCGCTGCCTTTGGAGAAAGGACACTCGTTGCTGATGGCGATGGACGACCCAGAGCGTATGGTAAAGGTAACCAGCGAGGCTGAGTTATTGCTTTATGATGGCCGCATCCTGGCACAGAACGGTTGGTTCGTTTTGCGTAGCATCCTGCCTGCTGGCAAGACTGGCAAAGTATTGACTTGGACAGTAGAGCCTCATGCTATCCCCAACTGGATTCGTGAACCCAACATTGGTTTCTCCCACGTAGGTTATGTACCTGAACAGCCTAAGGTAGCAGTCATTGAGCTCGACAAGAAAGATACCCCAAAGCCCACTGCTTCTATCTTCCGCATCCGTGAGGACGGCACCACCAGTGAGGTGTTCAAGGGCAACATTCAGTCATGGGGACCATACTTCAAGTACAATTATGTAAGGTTCGACTTCTCATCTGTTCGCGAGCCTGGCATCTATTATATTCAATACGGAGACATCAAGACCAACAATTTCTTGATTGACAACAGCGTGTACGACAAGATAACAGACGCCACTACCGACGTTTGGATTCCTATCCACATGAACCACATGACGGTGAATGAGGGCTATCGTGTATGGCACGGTGAACCGTTCAAGGAAGGCTATCTACAGGCTCCACCCAGCGACCATTTCGACATGCACCGCCAAGGGGCTACTACCGATACCAAATACCAGCCTTACGAGTTGATTCCTGGCTTGAACATAGGCGGTTACTTCGATGCAGGCGACTTCGACATTGAAACAGGTGCCAACATTGGTGTGGTGGAAAACCTGGTACGTGCATGGGAGTTGTTCAAATCACAGCGTGATGAGACCTTCGTCAGCGAGCAACAACGCTATGTAGATTTACATCGTCCCGATGGCATACCTGATATCTTACAATACATCGAGCATGGCACCCTCAACCTAGTGGCACAGGCTGAGCAGATAGGACACATGGCTAGCACTTTGTCTAACTCTGTACTCGACAACTACCACCATTTGGGCGATGCTGCATCTATCACCGATGGCTTGCACTACGACCGTAGTCTGAAGCCTTACGAGGTATCTGCCGATGGCAAGTCAAGCGGCACCCCTGACGACATGTGGGCATTCACCACGCGCAATGCCTGGATGGATTTCCGTGCAGCTACGATGTTTGCCGCAGCCAGTCGTGCACTGGAAGGTTATAACGACGATCTCTCTAAGCGTGCCCTTACGCAGTCGAAACGCCTCATGGCGGAAGCCAATGAACTGATGGCAAACGGCAACAATGCTTCTCGCCGTATGGGCAGTAATATGGCTACCAACCTGCAGCTCTATGCGGCTACACACGAACAGTCATATTTGGATAGTTTCAAAAATCAAATCTGGCAGGCAATGGATGACAATGCCGTCAACAACATGCAAACTGCGTTGGATGCCATCCCCTATATGGACGAGGCCTATAAGCTGCGCCTACGACCGTATATTCAACAATATCAGGAATATATCAATAGCTTCGACAAGGACAATCCTTACGGAGTGCCCATTGGCTTGGGCAACTGGGCAGGAAGCGGCAATGTAGTAAGCTTTGGCACCACCATCTGTTTCGCTTACCTGTATTACCCAGATATCATCCAGAAAGACGATATCTTCCGTGCCGGCAACTACCTCTTTGGCTGTCACCCCTATCACAACTACTCTTTGGTAGCAGCTATAGGAGCTGCTCGTCCAAAGGCAGTGTTCTATGGTAACAACCGTGCTGACTTCTCATTCATCCCAGGCAACGTAGCTCCAGGTTTGCTGTTCCGTCAGCCAGACCATTTTGAGAACTACGACGACTGGCCCTTCCTGTGGGGACAGAACGAGGGTACCGTAGGTGGTAACACACAATACGTTATCTTCGGTGAGGCGTTCAAGAATGTTTTGAAGTAAGAAAGCTCCACATTTCAACAAAAAGAGAGTTTATTTATCAACATATTTACACTAAAAAGGATGTGTAAAATAAAGAAAGAGGTACCCTTTTGGTACCTCTCTTTTTTGTGATCCGCTTGGGGCTCGAACCCAAGACCCCAACATTAAAAGTGTTGTGCTCTACCTGCTGAGCTAGCGGATCTAACACCGTTGATTATTGAAATCGGCTGCAAAGATAATCACTTTTATTGAAATAACAATGCTTTACGCCGAAAAATTGCTTTTACTTACCAAAACAACCTGGATTGGGAACATAGAGGGCTAATGCACGATGTCCAATGTTATGGAGCTTACCAGCTTTAACGAGTGTGTTGATACGACGGCGAGCAGTGGATTCTGTTTGATTGAACAACATGCCAAACTGTTTGACGGAAAGCATCTGCTCAGAGGCAAAATGCGTGGTCAGTCCTTGTTCTATCATCTCGTCCGTCAGTTCTATCGAGTGCCATGAAGTTTTAGTACGCACCAGTTTAGTTTGTTGTAACTGTCGTACCAACTGTCTGTCGGGCTTGAACCCCACTCCATCTACATATACTTTTTTTCCCTTAAACTTAGTAGATGCCGTTACCTTTTCCATGGTTCCAAGCTCAGCCTTAAAATATCCGATGCCTTCCAAATGCACAGAATTGCCCATGGCGAGGTGTCTCTTTACCACTTCACTAAACGCCACTATCAATCCCTGTACATCAGAGGCCGTAAATGAACTGGCATCCTGTATCTCTTTGGCAATGCATTTGATATCAATTGTCTCACTTCTCGGAATACGAGGATATAAAGTTACTTCTTTTCCTTCTTGCTGTTTCGAAGCAGACTGCGGTGCTTCATACCAATCGTATATTATACTCATTGTCCTTGATTATTACTTGTTTAATTGCATTATCTTAGTAGTATCATTTACTCAAGTAGCATACTTGTAACCACTTTCACTCCTGTGAAAATCTCCTTTCACACTTGTGAAAGAATCCTTTCGCATTTGTGGCAGCAAACTTTCACAAAGGTGACAGGATAACATAATATCATTTGCATACTAACCAAACCAGGGCGCAAAGGTAGTGATTACATCTGGGATATCCAAACCAAGAGGGTATAAATAAGATTGACAACACCTGCCAACATCAGGCAGATGTTATATTCCGCTCCCCTCGCATTCAGCACTTTGTAGTATAGGAAGCAAGCGGGGATGATAACAGCCATCGCCCAACTCACGCCAAAAGCCAGCCAAGCGAACAGTGGCATGAGCATCACAATGATACCTAAAATAGCAAGAGCCGCCTTCTTACCCACTCGTACGGGAAGGGTGTGTTTACCTACCAAGCGGTCATCATTCATATCGCGGATATTATTGATAGCCAATACACACATCGATATCAATCCGCACACGGCACCTGCATAAACGGGCATGAGTTGATGGATGTCGAAAGCTAGCAGTTCGGCCTTGTATTGCAGCCATACGGTACCCCAAGTGGCAAAGACACCATAGTAGAGAAACACAAAAATATCGGCTATGCCTAAGTAAGAAAGCGAGTAAGGAGTAGCTGTATAGAGCCAGGCAAACAAGAGTGCAGTAATGCCAATCAGACCTATCATCCATCCACCCACATAACACAGATAAGCGCCCAAGATAACGGCGATGGTGAACGTAACAAGACAGGCTATCAGCATCTCCTTTTCAGTCACGGTACCTTCTGCCAAAGCCCGCTTGAACCCCACCCTGCCTTGCTTATCGGTGCCTCGCTTGTAGTCATAGTAATCGTTGATGAGATTGCTCAAGATTTGCAATGCCAAGGCACACAACACGGTGATGAGTGCCGTTGTCGTCACTATATGTCCTATATAGAAATGCGCTACCATGAGCCCCACTAATACCGGACAAAGCGATGCAAACAATGTCTGTGGTCGGATGATACGAAGCCAAAGGAAAAGTCGTTTCATAATTATTGGTTATTGAATTTGCCCCAAAGTTGTCATGCAGTGGTTTAGGAGCTTCTGATCAATTATGTTTTAGTGGCTGTATAAACTGTAGTGATGGCAAAAGTGAGAGGCTGGTGCACTACTTGAGAGAAGCCAGCCTTGACGATGCGCTCACACATCTGTGTTCCCCAAACGAAACCCTTTACGCTGCGGTTGAGGTAGGTATATGCAGTCTTGTCCTTGCTCAGCCATCGACCCACTGTTGGCAGTATATGGGTGAAGTACAAATCATACACCCAGGCTATCAGTTTATTCTTCGGATAGGAGAACTCCAGTATCATGAGTTGACCGCCAGGTTTGAGCACACGCTGCATCTCTGCAAGGCCTTTGTCCAAATCAGAGAAATTACGTACACCGTAGGCACAGGTCACCACATCAAAGGTGTTGTCATCGAAAGGCATATCCAGGGCACTCGCTTGTTGAAACGAGATGCAGTCTTGCAGACCACGCTTCTTCACTTTACCTTCTCCTATGCGCATCATCTCGGTCGAGAGGTCGATGCCTATGATGCTAAAACGGGCATGCCGCTGACTGAGCTGACGAGCCAGTTCAATGGCGAGATCGGCCGTACCGATAGCCACATCCAAACATCGAACATCCACGTTCTTGTCTTGTACAATACACTTGACCGCCTTCCTCCGCCACCACTTGTCAATGTTAAGCGAAAGCAGGTGATTGAGGAAATCGTACTTCCCCGCTATACGATCGAATAATGATCCTATGTTTTGCTTTTCATTCATTACATCTACAAAAACATTATCTTAATTTATTCCCCCAGTGACTATTAGACAAACCGACAATATGACAATAAGGAGGTGCAAGGGCGTTTTTCTCAGTCATAATACTCAATTTTCAACTCCTCACTGACGATGAAGTCATCTTCATAGCGGTCATCGGTAAGGTAAATAATCCATAGACCTCGATAGGCTGATGGTACTTTAAGTGTATCTATCAGGGGCCACCTGGGCTTGCCAAAGTCATAAGAGAAGCGGTCGAGGAGAAGACGATTGGAGGCATAGTCAAAGCGATAGTAGCCACCGCCTATGCATTGGTCGCCCGGCAGCAACAGGTCTCTATGCTGACTGACCATTCCTAAACGGAGGTAGCCATCTAATGTTACTATGAACTTTGGTAGATTCATAAAAAAACTGCTAATCAGTCACCACCTCATTGAAATGCTCCTTGCCCCAGGCTATCAGGGCCGTGAGGGCAGGCATCAAGTCTTTGCCTGTGTCAGTGAGAGAATACTCCACACGAGGGGGAACTTCGGGATATACTTTTCGATGCACCAAGTGACAACTCTCCAAGTTCTTCAGCGTCTGCGATAGCATCTTCTGGGAGCAGTCGGTCATCAACTTCCTGATTTCATTGAACCTTAACACCCCCGAATCGCTCTTGTGAAGCATAAAGAGCACCAACATCGACCACTTGTCGCCAAAGCGACTTACCACATGCCTTATCGGGCAATTCAAATACTGTGCATGTATATCTGCCATTTCTTTAATGGATAATAGATAATGGTTTATGAATAATGGATAATTACTTATCTTTCTACAAAAGTAACCAACAGTTACCAGATAACCAAACAATAAGTGTTAATCTGCGTTAAAGGGCTTTTAGGGGAACTTCGACAGCATCCTAATTCCTACCATTTGGTAACTATCCCACCAAATAGTACCTTCTTGCAAGAACGTATTATATGCTGTACCTTTGCCGACGAATTAGAGATTCATCGGCGAAGTTGCTCACGCTCGGCAAATGAGAACGAGTTCTCTTTGCTCTCGCTTAATCGCAACATTGCAGTGTCAAAACAAAGAAATAGTATTAACATTTAAAACAATAAAGACAATGAAAAAGGTATTATTTGCAATGATGGCAGTAGCAGCTATGGCAAGCTGCGGTAACAAGACTCAGCAAACAGCTCAGACAGAGAACGAAGTAGAGGAAACGCTGGTAGGCGAGTTCAAGGCGTACGACTTAGACGGCTTCAAGCTGCATGTGTACAACTCAAACGACGTGATGGGCGATTGCAGTTACATCATCGAAGGCAACAACTCGTTGGTGGTGATGGAATATCCGCTATTCAAGGTCAATGCGGCCGAGTTTACCGCCTATATTAAGAATTTAGGCAAACCCATTGAAATTGACGTGACCGACTATCACCTGGGTGGTAGTGACCAACTTCCCCTGACAATGCCAGAGGGTATGCCTGCTTTTATCGAGGGCCCAATCTATAGCGGTATGATGAAGGGCTTTGCAGGACAGTTTGGTGATACGATGGTGGATTTGCCAACACAAAAAGCTGCCGAGGTGCCATTTGATGCTACTCAGCATTGGGCAGGCGTTGACTTCCGCTTCGAGCATGGTGCCGCAAGCGACTTCCCCGGTGCATCTATCATCATCGGTGGTCAAGTATATTACACCCACTGGACACCAGCAGAGGCTCATATCAGTGCGCTTCAGGCAGGAAATGCAGCTGCCGTAGATGCTGAATTGAGCGAGGCGAAGGAAGCCCTTGCATCTGGTGCCAAATACTTCATCGGTGGCCATGGTGGCTTGGCTGAAAAAGCTCAAGTAGAGTTCAAGATTGCTTATCTGACAAAGGTGAAGGAACTGCTGGCTGCCCATAAGGATGCCGCCAAGTTTGCAGAAGCCCTGAAGGCTGTCTATCCTACACTGCCTGGTGACGCTGACGCACTGGCACAAGCACTTTATAAATAAATGAACAACTATGCAGCGAGCTTTAGATTTCCTGCGTGAGCATAACGAGATTGCCCTTGCTACCTGCGAGGGCAATCTTCCCAAGATACGCATGTTTCAGGTGATGAAGCAAGAGGGCAATACGCTCTACTTCGCCACTTCTGCCAAGAAGGCTGTATGGCGAGAGCTGAAAGAAAACCCCAGTGTGGAACTATTAGCATACGCTGATAAGGTTTCTGTTCGCTGTGCTGGTATGGTGAGTTTTTTCGTTGAGGATGTGGTAAAGCAATGGATATACGACAATAATCCTGTACTGCAGCGCCTGTATGCCAGCTATGAGCAGTTGGATTATTTCTGCTTACCCATAGCCGAGATAGATTATTATGACCTAAAGCCCACACCACCAATATTCAAACACTTCGACTTGATGGAAGGCACCGTTGGCGACGGCTTTGTGGGGGAGCGGTTTAAAACAAAAAACTAATAACTATGACAAAGAATGCGATTTTAATGATGTCGATAGCAGCATTAATACTGGTAATGGGTATTATTACCGGCTGTAAAAGCGACACTGTGAACGAGAAGGCCGACGAGCAACAAATCAGTGAGCTGATTGACAAATATGTGAAGACCATCAACGACGATGACTTAGCACTAGTAGGAGAGATATGGTCGCATGAGGACTATGTATCGTTTATTGGCCCGATGGGACGCTATGCAGGCTATGAGGCCATACGCGACGACTTCGTTCACGGTATATTTGGTATAAACTTCAAGACACGCAACTTGCAAAAGGAGGAACTGATTATTCACGTCAATGGTGAGAGCGCCTGGGCTGAGTTCTCATGGAAGTTTGAAGCCACCCGTAACGATGGCGGTTCATACAGTTCCTTGGGGCGTGAGACGCAGCTCTTCAATAAAGGTGAAGACGGCTGGAAGCTGGTGCATGTTCATTACTCTGGCAGATAAGGGGATACGAAGAAAGCTGGTCAATGGTGATCAGCTTTCTTCAGTTAAAAGTCAATGTTTGGACGAACGGATAATGTGACAATAAAGAGGCTTGTCATTTCACCTCTTGTCAGGTACTCCATAAGCCGCCCACTGCTCCTGCGGATAACGCAGCTTTAGCATCTTCTTCTTATCAGCATAAACGGCTTTTACCTGAGCCATCAGCTCGTTGGCATGACGAACCTTGGGAGCCAGTTCCGCGCGAATCAGGTCGCATTCCGCATACGCCTTTGCCAATGCCTCCAACTGCTTCTCAAACTCGTCAATCTCTCTTATGGTGACACCATTACCTCCATTTTGGAGATGTTTGCGCAAACCTTTGGACAGTCCTTTGCTTTTCTCTATTAATACATCTACTGTTTTTGCCATAATAATAAAGTTTTTTTTTAGTGAATATTCTCATTGTCTTCTTCAACAAAGTTAAAGAAAAAAGACTTTGCTACGAACTCTATAGGCAAGCAGAATTAGGAATATTTAAGCTGGAAACGACTATAGAATTAACATAAATTTAGAATTTGGCTATTTGGTTTTGCCTTCGGTTATTCCTACCTTTGCATTGAAAATAAAAACATCAACTATTACGAACATGAAAGAGCAATTGAAAAAAATCATGGTGGGGGCAGGCGTAGTGGCTGCCTTAGGCAGTTGTGCAGGAAACACAGCAAGCTTTGACGAGATAGTGGCTAACCGTCGCAGTGTAAGAAGCTACGACTCCAGCAAGAAGATCAGTGAAGAGCAGGTACGCACGCTGATAGCGACTACGCAGGAGGCTCCATCTTGGGCCAACGCGCAGGCCACTCGCTATTATGCGGTGATGAGCGATACCAAGAAGCAGGAAATGTTGCCTGCCATGCTGGGCAACCAAGAACGTGCCGGTACGGCGCCTGTGCTGATTGTAACGACCTACAAGCGCGACCAGTCGGGCTTCTTCAACGGTGAAGCTGCCAACGAGGTGGGCAACTCATGGGGCGCCTTCGATGCTGGCCTCAGCAATGCATTCCTGGTACTAAAAGCAAAGGAGATGGGCTTTGACACCTTGATTATGGGACTGCGTGATGCAGATGCCCTGAAGAAAGTATTGGATATCCCAGGCGATGAAATCGTGATGTCGGTAGTCGCCCTCGGCTATGGCAACCAAGTGCCGAAGCGTCCAGAGCGCAAAGCATTGGATGATATTCTGAAGATTAAATAATTATCCCTCCCGCCATTGCTGGGGAGTCATGCCTGTATGCCTCCTGAAGTATTCGCAAAAGAAGGGGAGGCTCGAAAAATTGTATTGCCATGCTACCTCTTTAATGCTTTGCTCGCTATTACTTAGCGTCAGCTTCAGTTGCATCACTGTATATGCATCAATGGCAGCTTTGGCACTCTTGCCTGTATTCTCTTTCACAACAGTAGAGAGAGTCTTGGGGGTAACGTGCATTTTGTCAGCATAGAATAGTACATCACGGTTTTTGCGATAATGCTTTCCCAAATGATATTTGAAGGCATTAAATAGGTTATCTGACCGCGTATTCTTGATATTCAGTTCTGAGGGATTCATCTTGGCATGTAGTACGAAACTAGATAGTATGCTTTTCACTTGCAGAATGGCGATTTCACGAAGTAGAGTGGGACTGTAAGCGTGCAATAGTGTTTCCATCAAGTTGAATGTTTGTTCGATAACGGCAGTAGCCAAGGGTTGGTCTATGTGGAAATGGCAATGCAGGTAGTGCAGGTAAAGTTGGTTGATGCCTTCAGAAGCCTCGTGCCAGATGTCTGCCGAGCACATCAGCGATTCCAGCTCGAAGTCATCACTCATGCGTTCTACCTTGATGACATCACCAGGGAAGAAGAACACCACCGTGCCTTGCACTTCTTTGAAAGGTTGTAGGTTGACGCTCAGCTCCGCCTCACCATGCTTGCATAACACGATGTTGAAGTAGTCGATGGCAATACCGCCGATAGTGCTGCGGGATACGATCTCTTTCGATAACACCACAGGTGATAGGATGGAAGGTTTAGGCTTCATAAGAGGTATTTTTCATATTTTCGTAACAAAGATAGGGTTTATTGATGAGAATACAATGCGTTATTTCCGTTTTTCTACATATATATACCTATTTTCATAATAGCTGTGTCAAAAAAGCTAACTAACTTTGCAGCCGAATTCATATTTTTATCACTTACAGTTATGAAACAATTCTTGATGATGACAATGCTTTGCCTTTTGGCTCTGGGCAAAGTATCTGCTCAAAGTGAGAGCCAAGTGTTTGACGCGAAGACCTTGAAGAGTCAGATTCTGAACGAAGATCGTAAGTATGCCGTTTACCTCCCTGCTGGTTACAACGACTCCGAGCGCAGTTATCCTATCCTCTATCTGCTGCATCCAGCTGGCCCTGGTGGCACAGTAGCCAACCAACAGTCTTGGCTGTATTATGGCGAACTGAAGCAGTACCTCGACAAGGCGATTGCCAACGGCGAGATTGCTCCGATGGTAGTTGTCACTCCTGATGCCAACTTCGGCAATGTGCGACGCAGTTATTATAACGACGCTGACGGCAAGTTTAACTTCGAGGATTTCTTCTTTAAGGAGTTCATCCCTTATATCGAAAAGACTTACCGTGTGCGTACCGACAAGGGTAGTCGTGCCATCGTAGGTGCATCGGCTGGTGGCGGTGGTGCTGTTTATTATGCCCTCCATCACCCTGAATTGTTTGCCGTATGCGGCGGTTTGGCTGCTGCTATCCGTGAGTGGAAGGATGCCAATATGCAGAACCGTTATCCTGGCATCAGTGAGGACAAGCTGAAGGAGTGGTTCAAGGATTACGATGTGTTCAGCATCTTCCGCAATATGACCGACAAAGACAAGAACCAGTTTAAGCTCTTCATCGCTTGCGGTGATGACGACGGTCTGTCAGTAAACAATGGCGACCTTCATGCTTTGCTGAACAAGATCGGCTACAAACATGAGTACCGCATCAGTGAGGGTGCACACAACTGGACTTACTGGCGCAGCATTACACCTGAAATCATGAAGTTTGTGTCTGACGCCTTCAAGATGTAATTTATATTGTGTCAAGGGGTTCGTCCCCTTGACATATTTGGATATTCAAACAATATTCCGTATCTTTGCAATGCAAAGTGCAACTATTAACGAAGATAAGGTATGAAAAGGTTATTTTTGATTTGGACAATGATGCTGGCTTGCGTTACTTTATCAGCGCAGGAGTTATCGGGTATTATCACTAAGAACGGCAAGCCCAAGAAAGGACTGGTGGTTTCTATTTTAGGCACAGATCAAAGTGTCACTACCGACAAATATGGTCGTTTCTACTTCAAGAATGCTGCTCCTGGTGATGTATTGCAGATTAATGTGAGTTCTCGCAAAGCTGCTCGTATGGAGCTCAGCGAGGCACGCAGATTGAGAGTTTACATCGCCCCTTCTGACTTCGTATATAACAATGGACGTATAGAACAGCGTTTGCCTTATACGGCGATTAAGTCGGATGCTGTGGTAAGTGGCAATATGGTAATGCATGATCAGATTATGAGTTCCGGCTTGCTACGTGTGTCTGATTTACTGAAGAGCTTTATGACGGGCGTGCGTGTAGAACAGACAGCAGTGAGCAGTACTGTCGTGATGCGCGGACCTGGTTCGGTGATGGGCAACACCTCTCCACTATTTGTGGTGGATGGCGTTGTAATAGAATCGCTCGAAGAGGTAGATCGCCTAGTACCCGTAGAAACCATCGAGAAGTTGGTACTTAACAAAGAAGGTACTGGATGGGGTGCTCGTGGTGGTAATGGTGTGATAGAGATTACAACCATAGGTTCTAAAATTTGACAAGGAAGCTATAGCTTTTGAACCTCAATTCCTAAATAAAAAAAAGAAAGCTGGTCAATTTGACCAGCTTCTTTTTTTCTTTCTCACGAATCACGGACAAATAGACAACGTGACTTTGTGACAATAAGCAAAATTACTTCTGCTGACTCAGGTAGAACTTCTCCAAAGTGCGATAAGCATTCTCCATAGCAGCATCGGCCTTCTCGCCGCTCTCTACGTCGATATACATTACAGGAGCCACTTCCTGACCGTTGATGGCAGTCCACTGAGGCAGACCCTCACCATTAGGATTGCCGTACTTGCAGAAGTTAGCATAGTAGTTGAGGAACAGCTTAGAGATGGCATAGTCCTCAGGCTGCCAATCGTAGAACTCGTTAGTAGCGAGGTTACCCATAGCATATTCGATATCAGCTGAGTGAACAGCACCTGTTGGGAACTTGTCACGGATAGCCTGCTGACGACGGTCCTCGTCGGTCATCTCACGAACGCCACCAGCCAATGCGCCAACACGGTTGCCCATCTTGGCTGACACTTGTGGACGTGGGTGCATATACTTGTAGCGATATACTGGCTGCTGAGAGGTCTTTGCATGATAGTCAGCCCACTTCCATGTTGGGAAGCCAGTGAACAAGTCACCTGCCAGGTTCAGGCTCTTGATGCTGAACAAATCGTCGTCAGTCAGCAAACCATAAGCCTCGAAAATCTCGTCGGTCATGTCACCGAAGGTAGCAGTCATCGCTTTCTTGTAGTTTTCCAAGTTAGGCTCAACACCACGCAATACTGACAGAGGAGTACCCTCCTGAGAGTTCCAACCCACCAGAATAGGCACCTGAGCCTGCGCGCCCTTCTTGAATACATCGTCGGCACTCTCCTCCATAAAGTAACCATCGAGCACTACATTGGCCATACCTCTTGGAGGTAGCAGAGCCTGCAAAGAGTCTGCAGACAACGCGCGAGCATCAGCCAATGACATCAAGCCCTTGCTCTCGAGCAGAGCCTTGCCGGCAGCGTCAGCATCAGCCTGGGTAGAAGCTCCGTAAGGCAGTACCTCGGCGCCACTTGAGCCCATTACACCTGACAAGTTGCCCTTTGACAATGGAGAGCACATCAGCAATGAAGTAGAGAATGAGCCAGCTGACTCACCCACGATATTGATACGGTTAGGGTCGCCACCGAAAGCAGCGATATTGTCCTTTACCCACTGGATAGCAGCTACCTGATCCAAGAAACCATAGTTACCGCTGCCTTTATAAGAAGACTCGGCAGTCAGCTCAGGATGAGCAAAGAAACCGAACACACCCTCACGATAGTTGGCAGTAACACCGATAACGCCCAGCTGAGCGATGGCAGTACCATCATAGCGAGGTTCGCTACCACTACCGGCCATCAAACCACCACCATTGAAGTAAATCAGGATAGGCAGTGCCTCGTCGGTATAGTTGGCAGGCGTCCAGATGTTCAGGTACAGACAGTCTTCACTACGGCCAGCACCACGGAAATTCATGTCGCCAAACATATTAGGCTGCATAGGGTCGTTGCCGAAAGCCTTAGCCTCACGCACACCTTCCCAAGCCTCTACTGGCTGAGGAGCCTTCCAACGCAGGTCGCCTACTGGGGCTGCTGCAAAAGGAACGCCTAAGAACTTCTTGATGCCGTCTTCAGCAATACCCTCAACCACACCGGCTTGTGTCTTTACCTGCAAAGTCACCTCACTCTTCTGCTGGGTGCAAGCAGTCATCATCATGGCAACCACAGCTACCATGAGCATCTTAACTGAAAAAAGTTTACTCATAATTGATTATAATTAAAATAATTTGCATCGATTTTCATTTGCGGTGCAAAAGTAGTGATAATTTCTGAGATTAACTACATGATTGGTTATAAAATTACTATCTTTGCACCAAGATAACAAATTAAAAACAATAAGATTATGAATAAAGCATTATTGGGAATGGCGATGATGGCAGCTTTGTGTATGTCATCTTGTGGTAGCAAATCTGCACAGCAGGAAGAGGCAGCTGAAGAGGCAGTCGCTACTGGTAACGAAATCCGTATCAACTGTCTGTATAAGGTGGCTCCGGAAAATTTGAACAACATCATTAAGGTCAGCAAGGAACTGGTGGCAGCCAGCCAGAAAGATGCCGGCAACATTGAGTATGATATCTACCAAAGTCAGACCGATAAGACTCAGTTAATGATATTCGAGACTTGGAAAGACCAGGCATCACTCGACACTCACTCAGCAGCTGCCCACTTCACCCGTCTCGTGCCACAGATTGCCAACGCTGCCGTAGGCGAGATGGCTATCCAGAGTTTCACCGCTAAAAGCGAAGGCGACCAAATTCGAATCAACTGCATGCTGAAAGTGGCTCCCGAGAATGTAACCAAGGCTTTGGGTTTGGCACAGGAACTGGTGGAGGCTTCTCGCAAAGATAGTGGTAACATTGACTATGACATCTATCAGAGTCAAACCACCCCTACTAACTTGATGATCTTTGAAACTTGGAAGGATCAGCCTTCATTAGACACCCACTCTGCTGCCGAGCACTTTACCCGTATCGTGCCTCAACTGCAGGAAATGGCAATTGGCGAAATGGCTATCCAGATTTTCAAGAAATAAAGCAAGTAGGTAATGAAAAGAGAGGTATGGGTAGATTGGATGCTTGTGATGGCCTGCAATGCGTCCCTTGTATCGGTATGTGGATAATTGGCTAACTACGCGGGGCAACAGTGAAAAACTTCGCCAATAGCGCCCCGCTGATGTTGTGCCAAACACTAAATACGGCACCTGGGATAGTGGCTAAAGGATAAGCAGCGAAATGCAACACTGCCAAAGAAGATGCTAAACCCGAATTCTGCATGCCCACCTCGACAGACATAGCAATGCACTTTTCTCGTTTCAGTTGGAGCATCCTGCCTATCAGATAACCTACCCCATAACCACAGAGATTATGCAGCATCACCACCAGCACAATCAGCAAACCACCAGCTAACAATCTACTGGCATTGTGCGAAACCACAATACCAACTACCATCATAATCATCAAGGTAGAGAATGCAGGCAGATATGCCACCAGTTTTTTAGTAAGTTGGGGGATATATTTCTGACAAAGCAAGCCGCCAGCAATGGGGGCAATTACCACATAGAGAATACTCTTCAGCATACCGATAGTATCCACATCTACCATCGTGCCAGCCAATAACCACACCAACATAGGTGTAAGTACAGGAGCCAAGACGGTAGAAGTAGCAGTCATGCCTACTGACAAAGCTAAATCGCCTTTCGCCAAGTAGGTAATGACATTGGAAGAAGTTCCACCCGGGCAGCAACCCACTAGCATCACACCCAGCGCCAATTCATCGGGTAAAGCAAACAACTTTGCCAAAAGCCAAGCCAGGATCGGCATTACCGTAAATTGTGCCAGACATCCTATCAGTACATCCTTGGGGCGACTGAACACTACACGGAAATCGTGCGCAGACAACGTGAGACCCATACCAAACATGATGAGTCCAAGTATGGGGTTGATATACCAAGTATCAATATGCACGAACGTAGCTGGCACCATCAAGGCGACAAACGCCACTAACAGCACCAAAGCCGCCATCCACCGTGACATGAAACCGCATACATCTTTCATGATTCTATTTTGCTTTAATATCTCTACACAGAACTTTATCTGCTATTTAAGGATAAAAAAAGGATGTGTTTCGTAAAACACATCCTTCACTAGTGGGCGTTGACGGATTCGAACCGCCGACCCTCTGCTTGTAAGGCAGATGCTCTAAACCAGCTGAGCTAAACGCCCGAAGAATTTCCAAATTACTGAAAGAGCTCTATAGATTACCTTGCGGTGTTGTTTCTCTTTG
>JAEEGF010331090.1_pt1 | contig 17003 bp, 15 predicted proteins | sample 9134171 | NCBI WGS metagenome assembly JAEEGF01 (sample SAMN16246542, study PRJNA631951) | gut metagenome | biome: gut microbiome; feature: rumen; material: AP-attached | host: Bos | place: Iran: Karaj | collected 2018-10 | reverse complement strand
AGGCGCTCGCGGAGTTCCGCGACGGCGGCGCCGATGGGCTGCTGGTGGCGGGCGACAGCGCCAACACGGGCCGCATCGAGCAGCTCAAGCGCGCGGCAGACTGCTTCTTCCGCGTGTTCCCGGGCGGCAAGGCCCCGGATGGTCGCGCCGTGGAGCAGCTGTTCGTGTACGGCAACCACGATGTGATGAACTGGGGCTGGAGAAAGGGCAAGGACGAGAATTATCTCAGGGAGCATTCCATCTGCAGCGACCCTGCAAAGGCATGGGAGCAGTGCTTCCACGAGCCGTACAGCCCCATCTGGGCAAAGACCGTGAAGGGCTACACCTTCATCGGCGCGCACTGGGGCAACGAGAAGGATCTCGATGCCTTCTTGCAGAAGAACGCCGACAGGTTCAACCTGCGCGGCGGCAGGCCGTTCTTCTACACGCAGCATCCGCATCCCGGCAACACCGTGCAGGGACCGTGGGCATGGGGCAATGATGGAGGCGTGGCGACGCGCGCTTTGGAGAAGTTTCCGAACGCCGTCGCGTTCTCAGGCCACTCCCACTACTCGATCACCGACGAGCGCAGCATCTGGCAGGGCAAGTTCACCTCCATTGGCACGAGTTCGCTCAGGTACATCTTCTCGCAGTACTGGCGCGACAACGGCGAGGACCACAACGGCATCGTCAAGCAGATGAGGATGCTGCCTGAGAGCACGGGGCGCCAGGGAATGCTCGTGAGGGTGTACGACGACAGGATGGCGATCGAACGCCGCGAGTTCGTGTACGGCGAGAGCCTGGGCGAGGACTGGGTGGTGCCGCTCGACGGATCGCGTCCGTTCGCGTTCGAGCCGCGCAGCGAGAAGAAGATCGCGCCGGCGTTCGCGTCCGGCGCGAAGGTGGGCGTGAAGCGCGCGAAGGGCAGGAACCGCCGCGGCAAGGAGACCGACCAGATCACCGTGAGCTTCCCGGCGGCGCTGCCGAGCGCGACGTCGCGCGTGCACGACTATGAGGTGACGGCGCTCGCGTACCACGAGGATGTGGACTACCCCGTGGCGACGAAGCGCGTTCTCTCCGAGAGCTACTTCCTGTCGCCCAAGCGCGAGGCGAAGACGGGGCACATCGTGTTCGACGTCGCGGAGCTCAAGGGCGTCAAGGAGGTGCGCTTCGCGGTGCGTCCTCTTGAGTGCTTCGGGCACAAGGGCCCGGAGATATATTCACAGATGTTCTCATTGGCGGACTCAAAATGATCAATCCCGCATGGATAAAGGCGCGCGCCGCGGACGTGCGGCGCGCCGACGTGATAGACCCGAAGCTCTACGAGCGCTACAACGTCAAGCGCGGCCTGCGCAACACCGACGGCACAGGCGTTCTGGTGGGCCTCTCCACCATCGGCAACGTGCATGGCTACGTGATGGACGAAGGCGAGAAGACGCCTGTGCCCGGCGCGCTATACTACCGCGGCGTCAACGTGGAGGACCTCGTGCGCAACTGCCAGAAGGAGCGCCGCCTCGGCTTCGAGGAGGCCGCATACCTGCTCCTTTTCGGCGAGCTCCCCACGCGCGAGCGCCTCGAGGAGTGGCAGACGATTCTCGCGGAGCACCGCCGCCTGCCCGAGGGCTTCAAGGAGAACGCGATCATGCGTGCGCCAGGCAAGGACATCATGAACGCCATCGCGCGCGCCGTCCTTACCGCCTACGCATACGACTCCACGCCCGACCTTCTCGACATCGAGACGAACCTGCGCCAGGCCGTGGAGCTGATCGCCGGCTTCCCCACGATCGCCGCGTACGCCTACCAGGCCAAGGCCCACTACCACCTCGGCCACTCGCTGATGATGCGCTACCCCGATCCCCTCAAGGGCACGGCGGAGAACCTGCTCGCGATGATCCGCGAGGACGGCCACTGCACGCGCCTCGAGGCGGAGACGCTGGATCTTGCGCTAATTCTCCACGCCGAACATGGCGGCGGCAACAACTCCAGCTTCGTCACGCACGTAGTGTCGTCGGCATTCTCCGACATGTACTCCACCGTGGCCGCGGCCGCGCTTTCGCTGAAGGGCGGTCGCCACGGCGGCGCCAATCTGCGCGTGGTGCGCCAGATGGCGGAGGTGCGCAAGAACGTGCACCGCTGGACGGACGAAGGCGAGCTCGCCGACTACCTCGCGCGCATCGTCGCGAAGGAGGCCGGCGATGGTTCGGGACTCATCTACGGCCTTGGCCACGCAGTGTACACGCTCTCGGATCCCCGCGCCGTGCTGCTGAAGGAGAAGGCCCGCGCGCTTGCGGAGGCGGATGGACGCCTGGAGGAGTTCGCCCTCTACGACGCGCTTGAGCGCCTTGGCCCGGAAGTGATACGCAAGGCGCATCCCGGCGCGCGCGAGGTGTGTGCGAACGTTGACCTCTACAGCGGCTTCGTGTATGACATGCTGGGCATCCCGCAGGATCTCTACACGCCGCTCTTCGCGGTTGGGCGCGTGGTGGGCTGGTGCGCCCACAGAATGGAGGAGCTGTACAACGCGGGCCCGATAATCCGTCCCGCCTACAAGCCCATCTTCAAGGCGCGCGCCTACGTGCCGATCGAGGAGAGGGGCGCATGATCAGAAACGCAGCGGAGCTTGCAGAGACGTGCGCCGCCCTGCGAAAGGGCGGCGTTGCGGCGCTCGACACCGAGTTCGTGTGGCGCGGCACGTACAGGCCGCTCCTGTCGCTGGTGCAGCTGGGCGCGGAAGACGGCACGAGCTGGATGGAGGACTGCCTGCTCGGGCTCGGCACCGCGCCGCTTGCGGAGCTGCTGCAGGACGCATCGACGGTGAAGGTGCTCCACGACGCGCATCAGGACCTCGACCACCTCTTCCACTACACCGGCGCGCTGCCGGCGAACGTCTTCGACACGCAGCTAGCGGCCGCCTTCGCGGGCCTTCCCGCGCGACTCTCGCTACAGAAGCTTCTCACAGAGACAGTGGGCATAACGCTGCCGAAGACCGAGACCATGACGGACTGGACGCAGCGTCCGCTCACCCCGCAGCAGATGAGCTACGCCCTCGACGACGTGCGCTATCTCGGCGAGGCGCGCGCAGAGCTCATCGAGCGCGCCCGCAAGCTGGGCACCCTCGCGTGGATGGAGGAGGAGATGCGCCTGTACGAGGATCCCTCGCTCTACGGCGACCCCGATCCAGAGGAGCAGTGGAAGCGGGTGAAGTGCGGCAAAGTGCGCCTTGACGGACGCGGACTCGCCTGCCTGCGCGCCCTCGCCGCGACCCGCGAGCGCATGGCGCTGGAATGGAACATTCCGCGGGCATGGCTTGGGGACGATGCATCGCTCGCCGAGATGGCGGCCGATGGGCCGAAGGACTCCGCAAGGCTGCGCTTTCGCCACCGTCTGCGCAACCGCGGCCAGCAGGCTCTCGTTGCGGCGGCGTTCGCGAAGGCGCTCAAGGAGGGCGCGGCTGTGCCTGAGGAGGAATGTCCAGTTGACTTCCATCCGCACTACATCTCCGAGGTCAAGGAGGCCGCGGATGAAGCGATGGAATTCATGCGCCAGCGCGCCGAGGAAATTCATGTGGATCCCGCTGTAATAGCGAACAGGGCGACGGTGACGGCGTGGGTGGACGATCCCGGCGACCCGGAGAACCCCCTCGCCGGCGGCTGGCGCTATGAAGTCGTGGGGCGCGACATCGCGGAGAAGTTCGAGGTCTAGAGAGCGAGGTGGAACGAGCATGGAAAGAGGAGAGCTAGACGCGGCGCTTGCCGAGGAGATACGGGCCCGCACGCTGGGCGAAGGGTTCATGAAGATCGTGCAGACCGTGCGCCGCAACGGCAAGACGTTCCGCATCTCGATGCGTCCCGTTGCGATAGGCGGCGAGACGCGCTACCAGGCGGAGATGGTGGACGACGGAACGGTGCGCGTGAAGAACTTCGACGCGAACGGCGCCGCCGAGGGGCTTGAGGAGATCATCGCGCAAAAGGGCGCAAGAGACCTCCATCTGATGACCGCGAAGGGAGACCTCCACGTGCGCGTGACGCGCAAGGGGCACGTGATGGCCACGCGTAGCGCGGAGATGGACCGCGTGGCGGTGGTGCAGCCGCACGACCGCGTGAAGAAGACGCCTCTTGCGTCGTTCAATTCGTCCGCGCTCCTGCGCGTGACTGGCCTTGCCGATGGCGACGGGCGCATACGCGCCTCGCAGCGCGGCAAGTACGACCAGGTGAACGAGTTCCTGAAGGTGGTGGACGACGTGATCAAGGACGAGCCGGGCGACAGGCCGTTCACCGTGGTGGACTGCGGACGCGGCAAGGCGTATCTCACGCTTGCGCTCTGCATGTATCTTTCGGAGGTGAAGAAGTTCGCCGACGTTAGGGTGGTGGGCGTTGACAGGCGCGAGGACGTGGTGGCCGCAGCCTCCAAGATGGCCGGGCAGCTGGGGCTCGAGGGAAAGGCCGTGTTCGCGAAGGCTGACCTCACGGAGTTCGATCTCGCGAAGTTTGTTCCGTTCGGATGTGACGAAGCCATCTCCATCGAGCGGGCGGACATGGTGGTTTCGCTTCATGCTTGCGACACGGCGACCGACGAGGCGCTTGCGCGAGGCGTCGAATGGCGCGCGCGCTACATCGTCTCGGCTCCCTGCTGCCAGCACGAGCTGCAGAAGGCGCTCGGCGGAGGCGCGGCGAAGGGTGCGCAGGCGTTTGCGGGGCTTCTGCGCCACGGAATACTGCGCGAGAGGCTGTGCGATCTGCTGACGGACGCCTTCAGGGCGCAGCTGCTGCGCATTCTCGGCTTCAGGACGCAGGTGGTGGAGTTCGTCTCGCCCGACGCGACGGCGCGCAACATTCTTCTGCGCGCGGAGTTCGGCGTGAAGCCCGGCCAGGCGGCGGCGGTGGGCGAGTATCTTGACCTGCGCGACTTCTGGCAGGTCACGCCGTGGCTCGAGACGCGCCTAAAGGGCATGCTCGAGAAGCATCTCGTGAAGTACGAGTGAAATTGGAGGTGTGGAATGCCGATGTACGTGTACGAGGCCAAGGAGCCGGAGAAGGGGTGCGCGAAGTGCGCGAAGGGCTTTGAGATCATGCAGTCGATCAACGACCCGAAGCTCGAGAAGTGTCCAGATTGTGGGGCGGCGATTTTCCGCGTGATCCAGGCGCCTGGACTTGGACGCAGCCAGACCGATCTCAACTACCGCGCAAAGCGCGCGGGCTTCAAGTGCCTCAAGAAAGTCCAGAAGGGCGAATACGAGACAATCTACTGACAAACAAGCAACGCATAACAGGAGAAATCAAGATGCACAATTCAAGAATCGTTCTGCGCGCAGCGGTGGCCGTCGTTCTCGCAACGGCACTGGGCGCGTTTGCAGGCGAACACATCTACATCTGGCCGGACGGCAAGATGCCGAACGCCCAGCCGCACCAGATCGCGGCTTCGACCGAAGACGCTCGCGCTAAGGGATTCAAGGCGGACGAATGGCGCAGGCCTTACATCGAATGGTGCGAGGCGCCCGCGAAGCCCAACGGATGCTGCATGATCCTCATATCGGGCGGAGGCTACAACTGCTACTGCGACGTGGGGCTCATACGGATGTGGAACAAGAAGTTCACCGAGCAGGGCTTCCAGTGCGTGACGTTCGTCTATCGCACGCCGCGTCCGAAAGGCCTGCCGATACACCAGAGCGCATGGGAGGACGGCCAGCGAGCCGTGAGGCTAGTAAGGGCGGCAGCGAAGGACAGGGGCTTCGACCCCGAGAAGATCGGCACGATCTCGATGTCAGCCGGCTCCCACCTCGCCACGCTTCTCGCCACTAGCGCCCTCACGCCCGCATACGCGCGCATCGACGAGACGGACGACATCCCCTGCCATATCAACTGGGCCATCACCGGCGCCATCGCCTACGCGATGACCGACGGCATCGGCGACCCCAACACGCGCAACGGCCAGGCAATCGACGCGACGCTCGACCCCATCTTCAAGTTCGACGCGAAGACTGCCCCCATGTGCATGTTCCACGGCAGCGCCGACGTCTATTCGCCTACGGCCTCCACGTTCGTCTACCGCGAGCTCAGGAAGCACAAGGTTCCCGCCGAGCTCCACCTCTTCGCCGACCGTCCACACGGGTTCTGGGGCAAGGACGGCAGGGGCGACAAGGCGACCGCGTACGACAACTGGTTTGACCGCGCGATGGAGTTTCTCACCCAGCTCGGCTTCACGGGTCCGCTCGCGCCGGCCGAGGACCTGATGAAGCGCTACGCGAAGGATTTCCACGATCCGGCGAAGTACGCCAAGGAGGAGCTGTGGCCGAAGGGCCGCATCCCCGACTTCCAGAAACGCCAGTGCGTGCCGTATCTCGAATGGTACATTCCCTCGAACCTCACCACGAAGGCGATCCAGATCATATACTCCGGCGGCGCTTACGGCGGCAACAGCCCCGACAGCTTCGAGGTTGCGCCTGCGCGGCGGTTCCTTAACGAGAAGGGCATGGCGGTGGTCACGATGAAGTACCGCACGCCCCGTCCCGCGGCGCCGCTCGCCAAGCACACGACGGCTTGGCAGGACCTTCAGCGCTGCATCCGCATCGTGCGCTCAAAGGCCGCCGAGAAGGGGCTCGACCCCAACCGCATCGGCATCATGGGCTCGTCGGCAGGCGGACACCTCACGCTCATGGGCGTCACGAGCGCGCGCAGCCGCTCGTACTGGAACGTCGACAAGATAGACAACATTCCCTGCAACGTGCAGTGGGGCGTGGGCATCTATCCCGCATACGCGCTTACGGACGGCGTGGACGCGCACAACTCAACCGGCGGCAACGACGACTCCGCGCGCCCGGTGCCCGAATTCGCGTTCGATCCCGACACCTGCCCGATGGTGTTCATCCACGGCGACGCCGACGGCTGGGCCGCGATGAACTCCGTGAAGACATGGGAGCAGATGCGCCGCATGGGAATAGCGAGCGACCTCCACACGCTCTGCCTCAGGCCGCACTGCTTCCAGAGAAACGCCTCTCCCGGCACCGGCAGCTACACGTGGCTCGGCCGCATCTGGGAGTTCATGAACCACAAGGGCTTCAACCGCTGATTGCGCAGTTCCCATGATAGGGAGCACCGAAGTCGTTCTTGCCGTGCGGCGTGTCACGCTCGCCGGCATGGTGGTGAACATCGCGCTTGCCGCGGCGAAGGCCGTCGTCGGATTGACGTGCGCCTCGCAGGCGCTGGTGGCCGACGCCGTGCATTCGGTGTCGGATCTGGTGACCGACGTGGCCGTGCTGCTGGGCGTGCGCTATTGGACGGCGCCTGCGGACGAGCGGCATCCCTACGGGCATGGGAAGATCGAGGCGCTGGTGACGGTGTTCATCGCGTTCGGCCTTGCGAGCGTGGCGTGTGAATTGGCTTCGAACGCGGCGGCGCGACTGCAGTCGGCGAAGTCCGTTTCGCCGCCTGGCATCGCCGCCGCCGGGCTTGCGTTCGTGTCGGTTGTGGCGAAGGAGGCGCTGTTCCGCTGGACGCGGCGCGTCGCCAGGCGAGTGAAGTCTTCGGCGCTGGAGTCGAACGCATGGCACCATCGTTCGGACGCGCTGAGCTCCGTGCCGGTGGCCGTTGTGGTGGTGATCGCGAGGTTCTTCCCCTCGCTCGCCTGGCTGGACGCGGTAGGCGCGCTGCTGGTGGTGGTGTTCATCTTCAGGGCGGCGTGGCAGCTCGCCAAGCCGGCTTTCGAGGAACTGGTGGACGCCAGCATAGAGGGCAAGGCCGAGGCGGTGGCCGCGGTGGCGCGCAAGGTGGCTGACGTGAAGAGCGTCCACAAGGCGCGTGCGCGCCGGTACGGCAGCGCGTATCAGGCCGACATCCACGTGATGGTGGATCCTTCGCTCACCATCACGGAGGGCCACGCCGTGGGCCATGCAGTGAAGGACGCTGTGATAAATGCCGGAATCGACGTGGACGACGTCGTGGTGCACGTGGAGCCGGCCCTTGGCGAAGCGGATGAGCCTTCGGGAGCATCCGCGCAGTGAATCATGATGAGGCGCACGAGATGAAGATCGCAAATTCAACTGACGTGAACTTCACGGTGAGGTCATACGAGGCGGGCATCGAGGACCACGTTACGCTGCCCACGCTGTGCAACTACATGCAGGAGGCGGCGGGGATCAGCGCGGCGAATCTTGGCTGGGGCATTCGCGCGCTTCAGGACGAAGGCCTCACGTGGATGCTCTCGCGCCTCCGCGTGAGCGTGGCGCGCTACGTGCCGTGGGGCGAGACGGTGACGGTGCGCACATGGCCGAGCGGCATGAAGGGGCGCCTCATTGCGAAGCGCTGCTTTCTGGGGCTGGACAAGACCGGCGCAGAGCTTTTCCGCGCTTCATCGGAATGGCTCTACGTCGACATGGCGGCGCAGAAGATCGCGAAGCTGCCCGAGACGTTTGCTGAGATCGTGCCGCCAGGCACGCCAGACGTGGAGCTGCCAGACATAGGCGGCAAGTTCGCGCATCTGCCGTCCGTCGAGGGCGGCGTGGACATCCTCACGCGCCACAGCGACCTCGACTTCAACGACCATGTGAACAACGTGCACTATGTGGAGTGGATGCTGGAATGCGGCGGTCGCGGGGCGACTGCCCTGCCGGGGGAGATGGACATCGTGTTCCGTCAGGCGGCGAAGGCGGGCGAGGCGCTGGCGTCGGAATTCTGCACCGTCGGCGACAAGACCCTCCACGCAATCCGCCGTCCATCCGACGGCGCCATCCTCGCCACCGCCGCGATATTGGAGGCAACAAGACAATGATGCGTTTTCTGCAGTTGGTTTCGGCGTGGCTGTCGAAGTGGACGCCGCTCTTCATTTCGGCGGTGGCGGTGGGGACGTACTTTGCGCCTGGCGTGTTTGGGTGGGTGCGCGGATACACGCAGACTGCCGTTCTCGGCGTGATCATGCTCACGATGGGGATGACGCTCAAGAGCGAAGACTTCCGCATTCTGGCGTCGCGTCCGCAGGACATGGTCGTAGGCGCGCTTGCGCAGTTCACGGTCATGCCGCTCATAGCATGGACGCTCGTGCGCGTGCTCGGGCTGCCGCGCGAGGTGGGAGTGGGGCTGATGCTCGTGGGGTGCTGCCCGGGCGGCGTATCCTCGAACATCATGAGCTTCCTGTGCAAGGGCGACGTCGCGTTCTCCGTGGGGATGACGACGGTCTCGACGCTGGCGGCTCCGCTGATGACGCCGTTTCTCATGCTGTGGCTCGCCGGGGAGAGCGTAGACGTTGACGCGGTGGGGATGTTCAAGTCGATCCTCATCGTCACTATCATGCCGATCGCGTTGGGATACGCGCTCAACACGGCGTTCGAGAGCAGGCGCGGCTACCGCGAGGTGATGAAGGTGATGCCGGGCGTGGCGGTGCTGGGGCTTGCGTGCATCGTGGGAGGGGTGGTCTCGGCGCACGGCGAGAGCATCGTGAAGTCGGGCGCGCTCATCTTCGCGGGCGTGTTCCTGCACAACTCGCTCGGGTATGTGCTTGGCTATCTCTCCGGAGTCGCGGCGCGGTTCACGCAGCCGAAGCGGCGCACGATATCGATCGAGGTGGGAATGCAGAACGCGGGGCTTGCGACGGTGCTTGCCGGGAAGCACTTCCCCGCGATGCCGGAGGCTGCGGTGGCATCGGCCGTGTCGTGCGTGTGGCATTCAGTCTCGGGCGCGCTTCTCGCGGGCGTCTTCAACGCCGCGGACGCTCTTGCCCAGAAACTGGCGCGTACGCATTCTTTGCGCCACAGAGCCGCGGAAAAATGATATAATCTTAGGAGTTCTTGAACTGCGCGGCGGGGGGACCGTCGCCGAAAGAGAAAGGAAAACGGAAATGAAGAGTGTGGTTCTCGCTGTCGCGGCTGCCGCGGCGGGATTCGTGTTCGCGGAGGACGCCAAAGCGGCGCCAAAGAAGGTGGAGGCGCCCAAGGGGGGCGAAGCGGAGGTTGCCGCGCCGGTGATAGTGGAAAGAGGCGACCCGCTGTTCTGGGGCTTCGGAAACTACGGCATATACTCCGGCTACCAGCTCTACGGATCGCTGCTCAACTCCGAGCCCACGCTCCAGGGATATCTCGAGGTGAACTTCAACCTCTCGTGGAACCAATGGGAGTTCGGTTATCTCGGCGTCGGCGTGTGGAGCAACACCGACCTCACCGACAAGCGCCGCGACCTCTACGGAAAGGCGTTCAACGAGTGGGATCCCAACATCCACTGGGGCAAGACGTTCTGGTTCGACGACGACCGCAAGTGGGGCCTCGACTACCGCACGACCTTCGTGTGGTACTACTACCCCCACGGGCGCGGCCACGACCACAACACGCACGGCAAGAGCCACTTCCAGTACGGCCATGACACCATGACCACCATGGACTGGAACCACTACTTCGAACTTAAGAACCCCTATCTCAACCCGTTCGTGAACTGGGTGCACGAATACCACGAGAACAAGGCCAACCTCTGGGAGATGGGCGTGAAGCGCACATTCACGCCTATAGACAAGCTCTCCATCACCCCGCAGATGGTCTGGACGTACCGCAGCCACCGCTACAACTGGTGCTTCCCCACGGCCGGCTGGACCGAGATCCATGGCTCTGGATTCGCCACCACCAAGATCGGCGTCGACGCCCTCTACGAGATCACCGCCAACATCGGCATCTTCGCCAAGGTGTACTGGTGCCACGTCTACGACCACTCGCTGCGCGCGGCGGCCGAGCATGGCAGCGGCGGCGACTACGGCCAGTACAAGGACTTCGCTTGGGGCGGCGTGGGCATAGCAGTGAACTTCTGAGGAGCCAGCAATGACAACCGTCGTCAGCCACCCTCTGGTGGACCACCGCATGGCCTACATGCGCGACGTCGCCACGCAGCCCAAGCTCTTCCGCGAGCTCGTGAGCGAAATAACCACCTTCCTTGCGTATGAGGCGCTGAAGGACCTCGCCACCGAGGAGGTCCCGATCCAGACCCCCTTGACGAAGACCGTGGGCCGGAAGGTGGCCGAGGACATCGTGCTCGTGCCCATCCTGCGAGCCGGCATGGGCATGCTCGACGCCATGCTGCACGTGCTGCCCTACGCCAAGGTGGGCGTATTGGGCATGCAGCGCAACGAGGAGACCGCCGAGCCCGTGCCGTACTACGCCAAGGTGCCCCCGGCCAAGGGCAACGAGCTTGCCATAGTTATCGACCCGATGTTCGCCACGGGCGGCAGCGCGGTTGACGCAGTGTCACAGCTGAAGAAGCTCGGATACAGGAAGATAATCTTCCTCAACCTCGTCTCGGCCCCTGAGGGCATCGAGAACTTCGAGAGCCACCATCCAGACGTGCCGGTGTTCACCGCCGCAAAGGACGAGCGCCTGAACTCGCACTTTTACATAGTGCCAGGGCTTGGCGACGCCGGCGACCGCATATTCGGCACGCTTTGAGGAGCATTGAGCAGTGAAGAGCCTTGAATCATACATCTGCTCGATCCCCGACTTCCCGAAGCCGGGGATCGAGTTCCGCGACGTCACCGGAATCCTCGATAGCGCCGACGGGCTTCGCCTGGCCATCGACCAGCTGGCCGACCGCCTGGAGGGCGTGGCGTTTGACGCCGTTGTGTCGATGGAGTCGCGCGGCTTTATTTTTGGAATGCCGCTTGCGTACAAGTTGAACAAGTCGTTCGTGCCGGTGCGAAAGCCCGGAAAGCTGCCGCGCGAGACGGTTTCCGCCTCCTACGAGATGGAGTACGGCACGGACGCTCTTGAGATGCACAAGGACGCATTAAGGCCGGGCGCGCGGGTCGTCGTTGTTGACGATCTGCTTGCTACCGGCGGCACGGCCGAGGCATGTACGCGGCTTGTGGGTGCCGTGGGGGCGAAGGTGGTGAAGATGCTCTTCGTCATAGAGCTGGAGGGGTTTGCCGCCCGCTCCAACAAGCTCGCCGGCCATGACGTGGACGCGCTTGTGCGCTATCCCGGAAAGTAGGCCGTTTTCGTGACTTTCGCGACTGTAAAATTCAGGTCCTTCCTCCCCGCCGCGACGTTCGCGATGGCGGCCGAGTTCCTCATGGGGCTCTCCGATTCGGTCATCTGCGGACAAATCCTCGGCGAGACCGGACTAGCGGCCGTCAACTTGATGCAGGGTGTGTTCGAGATCGTCACGTTTGTGGGGATGATGGCCACCGTGGGCACGAGCGTTCTCTTCGCGACAGAGCTCGGCGCCTTGCACATGCGCCGGGCTCGCGGCTACTTCACGCTCGGGGGCCTCTCTTCGATTGTGCTGGGTCTGATGATCGCGGCCGTGCTTGCGCTCGTGCGCACTCCGGTGATCGCGGCGTTTGGCGCGTCGCCGGAAGTGTCGGCCATGACGTCGTCGTATTGGCTGTACTATCTCCCGGCCGCGGCCATGCAGCCTGTGGCCTTTTTCCTCGGCACGATGTGCTACACCGACGGCGACGCGAAGCTCTCCTTCATTTCCTACATAGTGCAGCTGGCAGGCAACTGCCTGCTGTCAGTGCCGCTGACCATGGCCTACGGCGCGGCAGGGTGTGCGGCAGGCACTGGGCTCGGCGCGTTTCTGGCGATCGTCGTTCTGCTGTTCCATTTCCGCAGGAAGGGATGCATGCTCGGTTTCTCGCGGCATTTTGCGGCGCCAGACCTTCTGCGGATGGCCCGCACCTCCTTCGGCGACGCCAGCAAGAACATGGGCAAGTCCATATTGATGTTCGCCCTCAACGCCTATGTGATCGCGCAGTTCGGCTCTCAGATGCTGCCGGTTCTTGCGGTGGTGGTGATGACCATCGGCATATCCGAGGTGTTCGACGGCGTGGCGAACGCCGCCCAGCCGCTTGCGAGCGTCTACATAGGCGAACGGAACACGTTCCTGACCAAGCGCGTGATGCGCGTGGCGCTGGTCACGGCGATAGTGGAGGGATGCGGCGTGATGCTGCTTCTGCTTGCCTTCCCCGATCTGATGCTTCTCCTGGCCGGCGTGAGCGATGCGGCCACTGTATCCGAGGCGCGCATCGCCGTGAGGCTTGTCTCCGCTGCGCTGACGGGCCTCGCGCTCGTGCTGCTGTTCAACTCCTACTACGTCTTCATCAAGCGGGAGGTGCTCTCCACCGTGCTGACGCTGGCGGCCGTGCTCGTGGCGCCGCTTGTGCTCTTCCCCATCGGCGGTTCGATATGGGGGGCGCGCGGCGTATGGCTTGCGCTCGGCCTTGCGCCAGGAATCGCAATCGGTCTTTTCGCATTGTGCCTGCTGGCCTATGGAGGCCGCCGCAGTTTCCCGTTCCTTCTGCCGGCCGGCCGAGAGGACGCCCTGCGCGTCTTCGACCTTGAGCTGGAGCCTGTGGCCATCTGCGCCACCTCGGCGGCCGTGGCGGAGCATCTCGCGGAGAAGGGCGTTGACGCGCGCCGCGCGTCGAAGGCGGCCCTCCTCGTGGAGGAGGCGCTGATGGTCGTGCGCGACCGCAACGCAGGCCGCCTCATAAGGGCCGAGGTGACGATCGATCTGGGCGACGGACTTACGCTGTTCATCCGCGACGACGGCGAGATATTCGACATCACGGATGCGGATGCGAGGGTATCCTCGCTCCGCAGCTATCTCGTCTCCAACCTGATGACGGCGATTCCCTGCCGCCGCAACCTCACCACAACCGGATTCAACCGAAACGTGTTCAAACTATGATGAGACATTTCATCCTTCTTGCGCTTGCCGCACTTGCAGGCTGTTCGGACAGGTCCGGGCGGCAGGCTGCCGATCCGCGCATAGCGGACGCCTCGCGTCCGCTCGTTCTGGTGACGCGCCCCACCGAGCCGCCTTTCGCCTACCGCGACGCATCGGGCGCCATCGTCGGCACCGACATCGACCTCGCGCGCAAGATCGCCGCGAAGATGGGCAGGACGCTTGTGGTGGAGAGCGTGGACTTCTCGGACATTCTCCCGCGCCTCAAGGCTGGCACCGCGGATCTCGGCATAGCAATGATCACCATCACGGAGGCGCGCCGGCGCGACGTGGACTTCTCGGAGCCGTACCACACGGCAGGGACGTGCTTCATGTACAAGAGCGGCGCGCCTAAGCCGCGCATGTCGCAGGTCTCCTCGCTTCGCATAGGCGTCGAGACCGACACGGTGGACGAGTTCTATCTTTGCCGCCATGGATGCGACCCCAAGCGCTTCGCCAACCTTGCCGAAGCGGTGGACGCGCTTGAGAAGGACGAGATCGACGCCGTGTTCTTCGACGCCCCTCCGCTTAAGGTCAAGGCCGACTCGTCGGGCGGCAGGTACGTCGTCACGCCTCTTGAGACGCGCGACGGATATGGCGTCGCGGTGGACAAGCGGCGCCCCGACGTGCTCGCGGCGGCAAACGCCGTCATCGCCGAGGGAGGTGTGAAATGACCGAACGCCGCAGCCTAAACCTCAAGCTCGTCCTCAGCGTGCTGGCGGCCTTCGCCCTCTCGATGGCCTTCACCTGGTTTCTCCACAACAGGCTCTCTGAGCACGACGCGTACCAACTCATAGACCGCACGTTCGAGAACGTCGAATCCGAGATAATAGACTGCGTGAACGAACGGCTCGTCATCCAGTGCATGGCGGCCAGGGAGCGGCTCGAGGACGGGTATCCTGACGACACGGAGTCGCTGAAGCGCCTCGCGCGCGAGCTTCGCGTCTCAGAGGTGAGCGTCGTGGACGAGAATGGCGACATCGTGCGCTCGTCGGTGGAGGACTATCTCGCGCGCCCCGGAAGGCCGGCCTTCAACTTCGCCGCGACCGACGACAAGGACGCCAACAAAATGATGGGCCTCATCGACGGCCGGTACACCGAGTACTGCCAGAATTTCCGCAGCAACGCGGCGAACGGCAACTGGCGCAAGTTCGTGGGCGTGTGGCGCCACGACGGCGGATTCTTCGAGATCGGATGCGACGGAGCGGCGCTGCGCGGGCTTTCCCGCTCGTCGATCGTGGACCTCTTCCGGAACTGGCGCGTCGGAGGAAAGGGAGGCATCGTGGTCACCACGGTGTCGGGGCTTGTGCTCTCCGACTATTCCGAGCCCAACCGCGAAGGCTCCCAGTGGATCATGCCGGACGACTCGTTCTACTGGAAGCGGAAGGACATCGAGAGCTTCCCCACGTACGTGATGGTGCCTAAGGACTCCGCCGCCGTGCAGCGCGACGTGCTTGTGGGCGCCACCGCCACGCTGAACGGCGCGGCGCTCGTGTTCGTGGCGCTGCTAGTGGCCTTCGTGATCTCCTCGTTCGTCCGCCAGCAGATGCGCAAGCAGGCGGCGAAGGAGCTCACGATGGCGAAGGACATCCAGCTTGCGGCGCTGCCGAACGTGTTTCCGCCGTTCCCCGGCGAGACGCGCTTCGACATCTGGGCGGCGATGGAGACGGCGAAGGAGGTGGGCGGCGACTTCTACGACTTCTACTTCACCAGGCAGGACCACATACTCTTCCTTGTCGCCGACGTCAGCGGGAAGGGCGTTCCCGCCGCCATGTTCATGATGCGCGCGAAGACGCTCATCAAGAGCATCGCGCAGACGGGAAAGCCGCTGGCGCAGGTGTTCGACGAGGCGAACGAGGCGCTGTGCGAGGGCAACTCGTCCAACACCTTCGTCACCGTGTGGGCCGGCGAGATCGACACGCGCACAGGACACGTGACATACGTGAACGCGGGGCACAACTTCCCTGTGCTGCTGCGCGGCGGCAGGGCGGAGTTCCTCAAGTCGCGGCCTTCGCTCGTCCTTGGCGCGATGCCGGGCATCCGCTATCGGGCCGGCGAGCTGCAGCTGGAGCCGGGCGATGCGATCTACCTCTACACGGACGGCATCGTCGAGCAGCCGGACGCGTCAGGAGAGCTATACGGTGATGCGCGGCTCCTGAAACTGCTTTCGGCCCGCGACTATCCGCTCAACGCCGTCCTCGCGGCGGTGGTAGAGGACGTGCGCCGCCATGCTGCCGGCGTGGAGCAGGCCGACGACTGCACGCAGCTTGTCATCTGCTACCACGGCGAGCCGCCGGCAGACGGCGGAACGCCGGAAACATCTTTGAAATAGGGGAAAAACCATGGAAGTCAAGACAAAGACAGAAGGAAGCAAGCTGACCATCGCGGTCAGCGGACGCGTCGACACGGTCACGGCGCCCGAGCTCGAGGCGGCACTCAAGTTCGGGGATGCCACGTGCGTAGTGATCGACCTCGGGAACGTGCCGTACATGAGCTCGGCGGGGCTGCGCCTGCTCCTTTCCTCCCACAAGACGATGCTCGGGAAGGGGGGCGAGCTGCAGATCGCCAACGTGCAGCCGTCCGTCAAGGAGGTGCTAGACGTGACAGGCTTCTCCGACATCTTCAATCTGGCATAAGGCAAACAGAAAGGCGGCATCGAGATGAACGACATCAAGGAAGCGATCAGGAAGCTGGAGAAGTCCATCCTCGAGGACGGCAAGGTCGACCGCGCGGAGGCGCAGATACTCCTTGCGTTCGCGAAGTCCCTCGCGGCGGACAACGCCGAGATGGCGGAGTTCGTGAAGATCCTGGAGGATGTGCTGGAGGACGGCGTGGTAACGCCCGACGAGTCCATACGCATCGGCGCGTACCTCAAGTGGCTCACGCGCGAGGCGGAGTCCAACGAGCCCGAGACTGGTTTCCTCGGCCGTCTCTTCAGGCTGAAGAAAAACCGCACCACGGTCAAGACAGAGGTGGTGGCCGGCATAACCACGTTCATGACGATGGCGTACATCCTCGCCGTGAACCCGAACATACTATCCGCGGCCGGAATTCCGCGCGGCGGCGTGTTCGTGGCCACGGCCGTGGCGGCGGTGGTGGGCACGCTCCTGATGGCGTTCATGTCGAACTACCCGTTCGTGCTTGCGCCGGGCATGGGGCTCAACGCGTTCCTCACGTACGGCGTGGTGCTGGGGATGGGATACAGCTGGCAGTTTGCGCTTCTTGCGGTGTTCGTGGAGGGGCTGGTGTTCCTTGCGCTGTCGCTCACGCCGGTGCGGGAGGGAATATTCAACGCCATCCCGTTCTGCCTGAAGAAGGCGGTAGCGGCCGGAA
>JAEEGF011760429.1_pt1 | contig 17005 bp, 19 predicted proteins | sample 9134171 | NCBI WGS metagenome assembly JAEEGF01 (sample SAMN16246542, study PRJNA631951) | gut metagenome | biome: gut microbiome; feature: rumen; material: AP-attached | host: Bos | place: Iran: Karaj | collected 2018-10 | reverse complement strand
CACAAAATGCTGCATGACAGCTATGGCACAAACAAATAGAAACAGGTTTCCCAGTTCATATTTGTCAAATAAGGGGATTCCGAACAATGCATAGTAGAAACCAATACATGCTATAATTACGCCTATCAGACTAATAAGCAACATTGATGATGTCTCGATTTGTAAAGCTAACGACGGCTCTTTTTTGTGTTGCACCATTAACACAGTAGCAGAATTGGGTATCCCAAAATTGAAGATATTGAAATAATTAATGAGTAGCAATACGAACCCCCAAATACCAAGATAATAAGGACCCAGTTTTGCAGCTATTATAACTGATACTATGAATTGCACAAAATACGTGACGTAGCGTGTCACCATATACCAGATGACCTTGTTGTGCAACACATTACTTATCTTACCCTTTATTTGCATGATATCATTTCAATTGTCAAAGGCTGGCCGACTGAAATGTCTTGACTTGCTTTCTTTCCCAATATTTCATATAGATATTTAGGATGCAATCCTGCAGCAGGTCTGACCGACTTCACATTTTCTAATGTCAAAACGTCACCCTTTCTAATATCTTTACAGGCAAAAAGAGAGCGACGGCCTGTTGAGCCTCTGCCCACGAGTTCATATGAAACACAACCCATAGCCTCTTCCGTCATCCTAATCTCACTAACCATCTGGGCAAACTCGTCTTTGTTAAGTGAGAAGCCAGAATCTAAACCTCCCAAAGCACGGTCGAGAATGAAATGTTTCTCTACAACCTTCGCGCCAAGGGCAACAGCCGTAATAGGAACTATATTACCAAGAGTGTGATCAGACACGCCTACTTTCACTCCAAAACGTTCTTTCATGTCAGGAATTGTCAGTAAGTTTGCTCTATCCAAAGGAGCGGGATATTCTGTTGTGCATTTCAAAAGGGTAATGTCGTCGTTGCCTGCATTACGACAAGTGTCAATAGCCAACTGGATGTCCTCCTGGGTTGCCACGCCCGTCGAGATTATCATCGGTTTATGCTTCTCTGCTGCATAGCGGATAAGATTCACATCAGTAATCTCTAACGATGCTATCTTGTAAATAGGCATATTCATTGACTCCATGAAATCTACACCCTCATAGTCAAAGGGAGTAGAAAAACAAATCAACCCCAAATCGTTGGCAATCTTCTTCAACTTAGGTTGCCATTCGTAAGGCATGGTGCCCTTCTGGTAAATCTCGTAGAGGGTCATGCCTTTCCACAGTCCTCCTGGACGGGGACCAAAAAACTCGTTGTCCACATTCAGTGTCAGTGAATCGGGCGTATATGTCTGAAATTTCACTGCATCGGCGCCAGCCTCAGCCATTGCCTCAATAGTTCTAACTGCTAAGTCATAGTCATTGTTATGATTGGCCGACAATTCCGCAATAATAAATACTTTGTCCTTATTCATCATTTATTCATATTCTAATCGCTCTTTCATATATGCAAAAACTTATAATATGATTTTACGACTCGATAAGGTAATCTATCAGAGTCCTTTCCTTTTAAGTATTGCCCTCATCTTTTCAGCTTGTGGTAATAACTCCTCTTTCATTTCATCTGGCGTACATGAATCGAAATGAGCAGGATAAACCTCTATATCCTCATCATTAAAATCATTCATTAAACGCTCAAAGGTTAGTACCAAATCCTTCTTTGAAGAACCAGGTAAAGTTGTAGTTGTCTTATAGTGCAAGATATAAGTATCACCCACAAACAGACGATTACCAATCAACGCATGTGATGAGCCTTGACTATGCCCCATAGCTTTGAAGAAATGGGCTTTCAACCCTTGCCATTTGATAATTAATTCATCAGTATATATCATATCTACTTCTGGAAAGCAGTCGTGAGGTGTAAACTGTTCAGCAAATCGCGAAAGATTGTAGCGTGTATTGTTAAGATGAGCTGCGCAAAGGTCTGAACAAACCAACTGTGCCTCTGGATAACGCCCCTTTAACGCCTTACATCCAATAATATGATCAATATGCTCATGAGTGAGGAATATGTATTGGACAACGAGTCTTCTTTCTTCTAAAAAAGAAAACAATTCCTCACAATCCTCTGTGCCGGGGTCAATGACAATACAGCGGTTGTCAATATCCCCTTCGAGCACAAAGCAATTAGAATCAATAGGATGATTGATGAGTCTGTGAACTTTCATCTGGATTACAATTCAAAAAGTTCTGTACAAACAATTTTTTCTGTTTTCAGATAACCTGCACCCCATACAAAACCAGCGCCAATGGCAGAGAGTAACAGAGATAGCTTTTTTGAAGATATGTCCTCGCTTATATTGGTGACCATAAGTAGTGGTATTGCAGCACAGGATATATTTCCGAAATACTGGATGTTTGAAGGAATCTTCTCTACATCAAGCTTCAATTTCTTGGCAATGGTGAGATTAATCTTCAGGTTAGCCTGATGGAACAGATAATAATCCACACCATCATGCATGTCTATGTTAAAATGCTCACACATCGACTTAATAGACTTAGGGCACTCAGAAATGGCAAATGAGAAAACCTCCATGCCGTTCATAATGCCATGAATAGGTGCACGCTTAATTCCATCATCACATATTCTCGGAACAAATGATTCTGGTGTCACAAAGTGACGGAAACCACTATCTGGGCTTACCACAAAGTCCTCGTTGCTGCCATCAGAAAGCAGGTTGGCATAGATAGGCTCTGCATTGGGATCATATTCCCAAGCAGTAGCTGTTCCGGCATCACCCAAAAGAGGATAACGTGACTGGTCATCGGGGGATGAAGTCAATGAATTGGTATCTCCAGCCAGCATCAAAGCACGCTTAATGACACCAGATGAGAGCATACTACCAACCACAGTCATGGCCTGGATAAAACCACAGCATACCGTTGAAATATCAAATGTCATACAACTTGTGTGCAGACCCAAACGGTGTTGCAACAAGCAGGATGTTGCAGGGGAACGATAGTCCGGTGTGTTGGAAACAAAAACCAACAAATCTACGCTCTCCTTTTCCCATCCCATCTTTGCCAACAGGCCCTCTGCGGCTTTCTGACAAAGATCAGAAGTGCAGATTCCGTCGCCTGCAATACGACGTTCTATAATACCTGTAGTATTGGTGAACTTCTCACCACCGTCGGCAGCAAACATTTTCAAGTCTTTCGTCTTAACCACCTTTGCAGGTACACATGCTGACACACCTTTCAGTGCAACATTATCTATTTTAATAAATGCCATTTCTAATTCTTATACTATTGAACTATTAAACTACTTAAACTCTTGAATTACCTCAGCGTAATACCACCATCAATTGTAAAGGCATTGCCTGTCACCCATGTAGAAGCATCGGAGAGGAAATAGATGGTAGCATATGCCACATCCTCTGGCTGCCCGTTTCTACCAAGCGGACAGGTGCTGCCCCATTCAAACAACTCGTCGTGCATCGGGTTGGCGCCAAAAATGGCTGTTCCCAGAATGATGCTGGGCTGTATGCAATTCACACGAACCTTCAACGGGGCTACTTCGAGTGCCAAAACACGCATAAATGAATTCAACGCGCCCTTGGTTGATGCATAAAGCACATTGGCCATTGTAGCGTAGTTGACCGAAATGGAAGACATAATGACTATAGAGCCACCCTTATTAAGTTTTTTCTTCTTCAGCAACCCTTGTGTGAGCAACATCGGTGCATACACATTGGTCTGGAAAATTTGATCCAACTTATCCTGCGTCACAAATTTGACGGGTGACTTAATCACCATACCGGCATTAAGAACCAAACCATCGACGGCAGGTGTCTGTGCAACCAGATTGTCAATATCTTCCTGCTTGTCAAGGTCGGCAATAATCATCTGGTGCCCTTCACCTTCAAGCAATTCGAACGTCTGCTTAAGCCGTTCCTCATTGCGACCTGTTACTACTACCTTAGCTCCTATCTTAGAGCACTGAACGGCAATACCTTTACCAATGCCTGACGAAGCTCCGGTAATGAGCACCGTCTTGCCTTTTAGTGAATATGGATTAATCATTTTTACCAAATAGTTTTTCGTTCCTGATTTCTGTTACGCAGTCAATACATGTTTTGCCCTTGGAATTCTTGATATAACCTTTCAGAACTCCGATATTGTCCTCCGGACGTATCTCACGCACCTTCAAACCGATTGTATAGGTATCTTCTAATAGAACCGGCCTGACAAATGTAGCTGAGCGCGACACATTGATGCTGTCGGGGAAGTTACGAGAAAGCAATCCGCTGAACATGCAGACGGCATACATACCCTGCACTGTCAGTTTTGAACGTTTTTCAGGATATTGTAACTCCTCGGCTGTCAATCGATGGATAGGATTGATATCCTTCACAGTGTCCAAGAAGGTTATCATCTCGTCATAGTCAAAGACGAGCTGCTCCTCAAAATAATCACCTACCTTCATTATTCAAGTTTTTTTGCAGGATTACCCATCACGGTGGTATCAGCTTTCACGGCTCGCATCACGACACTGCCTGCACCAATGGTGGCATTGTCACCCACTTTCAGTTTGGGATACACCACAGAACCTGTGTAAACCGTTACCTTACGACCAAGCGGATTGATGCCACAAACAATATCTCCAACATAAAGGTGTGTAAAGTCGCCTATCACGCAGTCATGGCCAATATTACAATGATCCTGAATAACACAGTGGTTACCGACAGTGGTATTGACAGACAATGTAGTGAAAGCGCCTATTACGTTACCTACGCCCATCTTGTTTGTAGAAAGAATATTGGCTGTAGGATGGATAACATTAATAAAATTACCACCCTTCGCCTCAATTATTTGTACGCTCTTTTCGCGGTCGGACACTGCTGCGTATGAGCAAACAAATACATCGTCAGCCTGAGGCTGATAATCCTCTATGGTACCAATAATGGAGGGATACGCCGGGTCTGCTACAACTTCTTTGTCGGTAAACTCCAAATAACCGGCAATATCCCACTCGGTCTTATATTCTTTCATCAGTCGGGCATATTCGCAAACTATCTTACCAATATTACCCGCACCTATAATAATAAGTCTTTTCATAACTATTATCTTTTAACTATAAACTCTCTACTATTGAAGGGTTCCACCACCGTCAATGGTAAACACGCCACCTGTCACCCATTTAGCTGCATCAGAAAGGAGATAGATAGCGGGGAATGCGATGTCCTCGGGACTACCTATTCCCAATGGATATTTCTTGAAATGCTCCTGAAGCTGTTCCTCAGTCACGGCTCCTGCATCAAGTACATGGGTACGTATAAAGCCGGGCTGTATGCAATTTACACGGATTCCACGAGCTGCCACTTCAACGGCCAGCACCTTGGCAAATGAATTGATGGCACCCTTGGTGGCAGAATAAAGGGAATTGCCCTTCTTTACCTGGAAGGTGGAAATCGACGAGATGAACACGATGGAGGCATTGGCATTAATCTTCTTCGCTTTCAGCATACGCTGGATGAAGCGGATGGAAGAAAGGATGTTGGTCTCAAAAACATTCATCATGCTCTCCTCGTTGATGTTCTTGACAGGCATGGTTTTCAACACTCCGGCATTGAGCACAACACCATCAAGGGCGGGCAGTTCTGCCACCATGCGGTCAATATCTTTCACACTGGTCAAGTCGGCAATAATCTGACCATTGGCAGGATGTGCCTCAATCTGGTTGAAGGTATTCTGCAAGCGTTCAGCATTACGGGCCGTGATGATGACATTAGCCCCCATCTTTGAACACTCTATAGCAGTCCGTTCACCGATGCCAGAGGAGGCACCGGTAACAAGAACTGTCTTATTTGCTAATGAAAATGGATTATATTCGCTCATATTTATATCATTTGCAACTCAGAAACATGAATTCCACCAGTAGTCTTAATCTGGGCAACACCTAATGAGAAGCCCACGCCAATAGTGGCAGCCAACAGATTCAGCGGGCGTGCGCCCAGTTCCTCTTTGAGGTTTGTTACCATCAGTAGAGGAATGGTAGCACCACTGGTATTTCCAAACTCCTGAATGTTATATGGAACTTTTTCAGGGGGGAATTTCAGTTTCTTGCGTAGTTTCTCGCAAAGGAACTTATTAGCCTGATGAAGCAATAAGAAATCTACCTGATCTGGATCAATATCAAACTGCTCAGCCATTTGCTTGTAAACACGTGGAATATAGAAAGTACCGTATGAGAACACCTCATCACCAATCATCTTCTCATGTAAGCGTGTACGACGGATTCCGTTGCCACAGTCTTCCATGACAAACGACTTCTCATTAACAGGGTTACGGGAACCGCCATCTGGCAGAATCACGAACTCACGACCTGAACCATCAGACATATAGGTGATATTGATTTCATCACCGCCCTCTGGTGCATATTCAATGGCTGATACTGTACCGGCATCGCCCAAAAGCAACTTCATGCTGCGGTCTTCTGGACTGGCATATTCTGATTGGGTGTTACCTACCATCAGCAAGCCTTTGCGGAAACAACCTGATGCCATCAGGTTACCCATAACACCAAGGCCTACAAGGTAGCCGGAACATCCCAAGGTGATGTCGAAAGCCAAGCATGAGGTTGGCAGTCCCATCTTATCCTGCAGGACAATAGCTGTAGCAGGCAGTTTGTAGTCAGTGGTGTGTGACACAAACACCAACAGGTCTATCTCACTCTTATCCCAATTCAGGTCGGCTAACAGCTTCTCAGCAGCTTTCTGACACAAATCAGAAGTACAGATAGATCCATCGTGAATGGCGCAGTGGCGACGTTCAACACCGGTAGCTGCAATGTATTTTTCTATTTCCTCGGGTGACAACATGGCATAATCGCGGTTTTCCTCAACACGTGAAGGGACACAACCGGCCATGCCTCTCAACTTAATATTCTTAACACTTATATGTGACATCTTTTCTATTTTAATTGTTAAACAAAGAGTTAAAGGGGAGTAAAAGGATGATAATTGTTGCCTTATCCTCCCCTTTATTACTCTCAAGCAAAACTTACTTGGCCTCAATAAGGTTGTAGAGTTCCTCAATAGTTGTGCACTTCTTTATTTCTGCACCAGTGATGCGCTTCTCATATTCCTCATCAACCATTGAGATGATAGAGAGGGCTACGAGTGAGCCCCATTCGTCGAGGGCCTTGTAGTCAGTACTTGCGCTGAAAGACTCAGCGGGGGTGTCATCAAACTGCTCTGCAAACAGTTCCACAAACTTTTCTAATGTCATAATTCTAAACTTTTAAAATGTTAATGAAATATTAAGTGAATGTCACTCTTTTACGATCTTATAATTCTGGACTTTACCAATATATGGCTGTTCATCCAACAAAGAGACCACCTTCTTATCAGGACACATACGCGCTACTATCTTCGAAAGCGTATCGTCGGTGCCACACTCATAAAACTCCGTCACACCATTGGCAACCATATTGAGCGTGATATTAGTCCACTGTACGGGATAGGTCATCAACTTAATCTGGTTTTCAAGAATCTCTTTCGGGTCGGTATGTGGCTTGCCATCTGCATCCTGATAGATAGGAATACGTGCTTCATGGAACGTCAGCTTTTTCAGTTCCTCTCCAAGAATACGGCCTTCTTCTGCAGAGTTGGGTGAGTGACCCACACCTTTCTGGGGAAGCACCAATGCTCGCTTGGCACCCATCTCTTTCAATATCTTGCAGGCTTTCTTTACTGACTTAGTTCCACCTGTTACTACAAGCTGACCAGGTCCGTTATAGTTGGCTATATAAAGACTTTCACCGTCTTCATCGGAAACCTGCTTCAATACAGCAAGGACTTGCTCTTCAGGAATGCCAATCACTGCACCCATTGCACTAGGATGCTTCTGGAAAGCCTCATAAAACACCTGTCCGCGTTTCTTGATAAAAGGAACTGCCTCTTCAAATGTTAACACACCAGAAACCACCAATGCGGCATACTCGCCCAGAGAATGACCAGCCACACAATCTGCTTTAAATTCGTCTTGTCCCAGAGCTAAAGCACACTCGTAGATGAATATACCCATCTGCGTATAGCGGGTATCCATCAGAAATTCCTCTGAAGCCGTAAACAACGTATCAGTGAACCTTTCGCCAAGAATGTCATTGGCATGTTCAAAAATAGCTTTCGCTTTGGGGAACTGAGCGTAAAGGTCCTTACCCATTCCCTCTTTCTGAGTTCCCTGTCCAGGAAATAAAAATGCTTTCATCTCAATTCTTTTAAATCTTATTGTTTAATGTTATCAATTATTTTATCCCAATTGGGTTTGTTTCTTCTTATAAAACGAGCAAAACGCAACAAATCATTAGAACCTTCTTTGATGGCATCAAAATCGCTTTTAGATGTCGCCATAGTAAGGAATGTATTGTCGTCTTGTCTGCTCACTTTAACCGCATGTCCCCCGAAATATGTAATCAACATATAAGAGTTTACATTACCTACTAACAGTTCACCTATGGTATGGTTTATCATCAGGTAATCGTGGAAGAACAATTTGAAATAGTAGTAAAATTCAAAACCTAATCCTGCTTCTAACAAATCTGGGTTAAGATAATACCCAGTTTCTGCCAAATCGTTATCGTGATCAGCATTTAAAATATCAACCACTCCAATTGGTTTACCTTCCTTATACACCAACCAATAATATACGTCATCACGTACTTTAAGTGATTCTATATACTTAAGATGATTCTCTAAAAGTATCACTTTCTGGTTGTTCATCCAGCAGCGAATCTTGTCATGATTGCGCCATGACAACACCATTTCTTTCTCTTCCAAGGACAATGATACAAAGTTGCGAAAGAGGTAAGTGCCAATGCTATAGTCTTTGTTCTTGTCAACAATCATTTTGTATTTTGAGTTTTAATATAATCATTAAGGATTAAGGTCATTTTCTTTGCACCTATATTACTTAAATGATAAGCATCATAAAAATCATCTGCAACGAAACGATTATCTGTGAAATAGTTTTGATAGTCAACATTTTCATATTTCTCAGCAAAATGCTTTGCAAACTCCACACTTGATGATAATTGTGCAGAATCAACAATCTCTGTATATGTATGCCAGCAAGGTGTCGTAAACAGTATCAGGCGTATTCCTCTCTTTTTACACTTGATAGATATGTTTTCTAAACATTCATAGTTATGCTTTAGTATCTCGCTATCTGGGGTTATTGTATGAACTAGACGAGCTATAAACTCACAATCCTCCCAGTCTGTGGGTTTCTTTTCTAATCTATATTTCGTTCCAAAGCCATTATTGTCAATATGATACAGTGGCTTGCCCGCGAGTCCCTTCATAATATTTGTCAGAGAGGAGAAGTTAAGATTGTAAAATTCAAATTGATATTTGAAAGGTATATCCTTCTTCGGGTAGTCATAATAAAGATAATAATACTTAGCACGCCATGCTTCCTGCCCATCAAAAAAAGACTGGAGGTGAGAAAAATAAGAAATGTTCAAAAAAAGATATTCTAGACTATCAAGTGAGTCGATAAACTTGTTGAATATAAAATTGTCAACATGTAGTTGTTGTGATACATGGGCACAGTTATATGCTGGCATGTCGATATACTGTGGATCAACACCATAATATGTCTGGCTATTACCAAGGAATAACACTTTCAGGTCTTTACCCCTTGTCGCCATCACTTCATTCTTGATAGAGTAATCGTTTGGAATATGCCGAATAACTGCTTCCATCACTCCAATAAAAATGAATAATGGAAATAAAACACAAAATAACTTCAAAATAAATCTTTTCATCGTAGGTCAGAATTGAAAGTAAATAAATTGTTGTTCTCCACCCCAAAGACACCAAACAAGAAGGAAAAGGAAATAGTAGATTGTTAATCTTATCACTGGAGACTTAATATTGCTAATTTCAAGCCCATGTTCTTTTTTCCTGTTCATCCACTCTACAATAAACATTACACAAGCAAGCAGGACATAGAACTTGTTTTCAATATTGAAACTAAAATGATCACTCCAACTATGTGTAAAAACCCCTGATAAGTAGTTGTATGCATCGGTTATAGAATCTGACTTAAAGATAACCCATCCAATTGTAACAAGGATGAATGTCCAAATAATACTGAACACCTCTTTACAAGAAATCCCCCCCCCCACAGCTACAACTTCCTTATATTTTGTCCGTTTGAACAAAAGGATACCTGGGATGAACAATATGGCATGATAAGCTCCCCATACGACAAAGGTCCAATTAGCCCCATGCCATAAGCCGCTGACAAGAAATACTATTATAGTATTGGTAACGACTTTCCACTTAGGCACACGATTTCCACCAAGTGGTATATAGATATATTCAGTAAACCATGATGTTAACGAGATATGCCATCTGTGCCAAAATTCTGCAACATTTCTACTGAAATATGGAACATTGAAGTTTCTCATCAATTTGATGCCAAACAACCTACCAACACCAATGGCTATATCCGAATAACCAGAGAAGTCTGCATAAATCTGAATGGTAAAAAGAACAGCACCGATAATAAGTGCAAGCGAAGGTTGGTTTGCATAATCATTAAATACCTTATTAACATATATTGCACATGTATCAGCTACGGCAACCTTTTTAAAGAATCCCCATAGCATCTGGCGCAGGCTATCTACAGCTTCATTGTAATCGAATATCCTTCTCTTCTCAAATTGTGGAATCAGCTTAGATGCCCGGCCAATAGGTCCAGCTAAAAGCTGCGGAAAGAAAGACACAAATGCGACAAAAGAGACGAAATCTTTAGTTGGCTTTATCTTCTGCTGAAAAATGTCTATAGAGTACGTCAGAGCTTGGAATGTATAAAATGAAATACCTATCGGTAATATAAGTTTCAAAGGGGCTATCTGGATATTATATCCCATAAGGGAGAAAGCATCTACAAAGCTGTCTATAAAAAAGTTAAAATACTTAAAGACTAACAAAATTCCTACATTTAATATGATATTTAAAGCAGATAGTATACGGGCTTTTCTTCTGCCTTCTTCACCCTTTGGTAATTGTCTGTCAATGCCTGCACCTACTAAAAATGTGCTTATCGTCGTAAAAGCAATGAGCAGGAGAAAACGCCAATCAAGCCATCCATAAAAAACATAGGATGCAACTATGATAAAGATGTTCTGCCAACGTGCATTTTTACCGAACGATGCCCAGTACAGACTGAAGGTGACCCCCAAAAACAAAACAAACTCTAAAGAATTAAATATCATAATTTATAGATTTTTGAATACTTGCACAAAACGTGACGGTATCTGATTCGCACTACCAATAGGATTAACATAATTGAAGGAAGTGCAATTTCGTAATGCATTTTTCAAATTCGACTTGAAGGATTCTGTTAAAAGGAAACCTAGCCCAAGAATGCATTTTCTTTTCTCCAGCAGATGATAAAAAGCATCCTGGTTGTCAACCCACCAACCAGCAATAATTGGAATACCACACGCCATGGCCTCAATGCAAATGGAACTAGAAGACAGGATAGCAACATCGTTCTTGTCAAAAAGATCAACTATTTGCTGTGCACTTAGATTATGATGAAATGTTACTTTTGAGGAACGGACATCGTTTATATGACCTTCATAGGCATCACCCACAATAATGTCGAGACTATCAATAAGGTTTTCTTCACATAGAGTATCCACAGTCTGTCCGGTCAGATTATGAAAGTCTGTTCCACCAAAACACACCACGGCAGAGCGAGGTTTTACTTTCTCACGCATTTTGGGCATATACTGCGTAAATGGTCTGCGTAATAATGCCCATTCTAGTCCAAGACAGTATTGCGTATGCGGCAATGCATGAAACAGCGAGGCATCTGTAGTGGCCTGACTAAGAATAAGGTCTGCTGCATAATGACGGTCTGGACCGCCCATACAAACTACTTTACATCCCATGTCTTTGATTTGCTGCTGGTATTCTAAAGAATAGAAAAAGTTATCAAGTACAACAATTTCATCACCACTAAGCACATCTAGAAACAAAGGAAATTTTGTTTCATCGGCAGGTAGTTCAACCAACGGACAAACATCTGCCACTTGCTGATACTGATAAGGTGTTGGGCTCTGAGTATAAAAAATGCACTCAAAATCCTCTTTCAACATATCAGCCAAAGCCAATGAGCGTATGAAATGTCCATAACCAATTTTACGACTTGCATCGGCTCGGAATAGCACCTTTTTCTTCATACCTTCTTCTGTTCAATGCATGAATTGACAGCCTTCATCTCAGGATGAGCTTCCAAATAAGTATAGACCTTCGAATTAGGAATCGGTTCTCCCTGGTAAAGTGATGTATATAACATATTGGCCAATTGAAAATCTTCCGGAGTATCAACAGTCAAGCGATAATTACAATTAACCTTTAGATAGTAAGGAATTGTTACTATCTTAAACTTGTCAGGATTTCGATAAATATATGGAGTTACATGTTCATGTTCTGCTTCAGTTTTTGCATTGAGCGATGCTTCTACGAGCGCAGAATATTTGAAGACCTCATCTGAAGTACCTATAGGCGCTCCTTCACTTTTTACATAATCATTATCTCCAAGAGCCATTATTTTATCATCAACAAGCTGCCAATCAACAAAAGGGTTATCACAAGTCGCGCGAATAATCACTTGGGGAGAAAAATGATTAGCGACAATCATAAAACGTGACAAGACATCGTTCTCGTCTCCTCTAAAATAATCCAGTCCTTTCTCGTCCAAGAATCTTGCTAATACATCATTTGAGGCCGTATCTGGGATTGCAAATACAACTTTGTCCACAAGACAGGCGGCATTAAGCCGTTCATAGACATGTTCCAGAATACTCTTTCCTGAGTTTCCTAGTAACTGAAGAATTTTATTAGGCAGACGTGTAGATGTAAGCCGTGCCTGAACAATACATAAATTCTTTACCATAACGTCCACCCTCCGTCGACAATAATATTTTGCCCTACAACATAGTCCGATGCCTTAGATGATAGATAGACCACAGCACCCTTTAAATCTTCTGGTACGCCAATTCGACCTGCGGGATTTTTCTCGCTTAAACGGCGTACAAACTCTTCATTTTGCTGAACTTTGGGAGATGGATAAGTACCTGGTGTTACAGCATTGACGTTAATGCCTTTTTGGATGAGGTAGGCTCCAAAATACTTGGTCATTTGCAACACGGCTGCCTTTAACGCGCCATAGTGGATTGGGTTTAGGTAGGCACTACACACATCGCTATACATTGAGAGATTCGGAGCCACAACACCGTACATGGAGGCAATATTAACTATCTTGCCTCCACGACCTTCCATATACGGGATGACCTCACGGATACAACGATAGCTGCTTGCGAAAATTCCATCTGAACTATACGACAGGATGTCATCGTCAATATCTTCGGGCAATTTGCCGCCGCCCTTCAGGAAGACAGCATCATTGACCAATATGTCAATATGACCAAACTGCTCCACTGCGTAGCGATAGCAAGACTGCACGCTCTCGGTGCTGCCTATATCGCCCTCAAAAAAGGCTACGTCAGTACGATTATGGTACTTGAAATCATACTTTTCACGGCTTCGCGCAAACACCACCACCTTAGCTCCGGCCTCAGTTAAACCGTCGGTCATAGCGGAACCTAAATGACCTGCTCCGCCGGTTACAACGGCAACTTTGCCTTCTAAAGAAAACAATTCTAACACATTCATCTTAATTCCAGTTTACAGGGCTTAACAATTCTTTCTCCTTTACATGGATATCAAGTGTGATAGGCGGCACATCTCTTACCGAAATTACATTTTCTTTCAGTTGGTTCACATTATCCACACCTATTAAGACACCATCAATGCAAGGATTCTGCAAGTTGAAATTCAGTGCAAGCTGTGAGATGGTGAGTCCGCTTTCACCCGAATACTTGTCAAGTTCTTCTAAGTAAGGTCTCAGCGGTATTAGCTTTTGGGGAAGGGTCTCTCTTTCTTTAAAAAATAGACCCTGTAGAAAAGTGCTTCTAACATGTACCTCTACCCCAAGCTGATGTAGAGATTCAAGATATGGTTCAAATTTCCGGTCAAAAAGATTATAGGGTATCTGCAATAGACTGAAATCAACATGATTCTTTATTAGCAGTTCCAATTCAGAGGGCTCGTAAAGAGAAAAGCCTATGCGCTCAACATGCCCTTGGTCGCGAAGTCTCTTGAACTCATCCCATATAGCAGAATTGTTCTTGTACACTTCGAAATGATGGAGAAGATAGCCATACAGCTTATTTCTGCCCAACTGTGATAGGGTATGTGAAAATTTCTCTTTTACAGTAGCTGCTCCTCTTGGGAACTTTGATACTACCTTGAACTGCTCTGTGCCAATACTGCCAAGAATTTCCTCTGCATTGCCATAGGCACTTGATGTGTCAAGCATCGTAATACCACTTCTTACAGCTGTATCGAGTATTTGCTCCACCGCAAAGGCATCCGGGCGTCCAGATGAATTAATCCCATATTGGCAACCGAACTGAACAGTTCCTAAAACTAACTTCCCGGCGCAACTCATTATCCTATAAAATCTTTAACCTCGTTAATAATCCAATCCTGTTCCTCTTCCGTCAAAGTCGGGAACATTGGCAATGCAAGACACTTGGTGTAGTAGTCCTCTGCTACTGGCATATCACCTTCCTTCCAACCAAACTGCTTGTAATAAGGCATGGTGTGAGCAGGAATATAAAGCACCTGAGAGAATACATTATTCGCACGAAGAAAGTCATACAGGCCCTTACGCTTTGCAGGATCCACCTGAATGATGTACAGATGGAAGGCATGAACCAATCCTTCTGCACGGAAAGGAGTCTTTACAGCAGTTCCCTTGAAGGCTTCATCATACTTCTTGGCAATCTCATTTCTGCGCTCAATGCTCCAATCCAAACGCTTTAACTGACTAATACCAAGTGCGGCCTGCATCTCAGTGATACGGTAGTTGTAACCCAACTCCTGCATCTCGTAATACCAACCACCATCGTTCTTATTCAAAAGAGCGGGATCTTTAGTGATACCATGAGTACGGAAGAGAGCCACCTTGTCATACAAGTCTTTGCGGTTGGTGGTAACAGCACCACCTTCACCTGTAGCAATATGTTTCACAGGATGGAACGAGAAAACAGTCAGGTCTGCATATTTGCAATTACCAATCATCTGTTTCTCTCCCTTGCTATCAATGAAACTACCGCCAGGGGCATGACAAGCGTCAACAACAATGGCAAAGTCATATTCATCTGCCAGCTTGCGGAGTTTTTCCTCATCAATGGGGTAACCGGCAAAGTCAACAGGAACAACAGCTTTATAAGTTCCCTTAGGTGAAGCTTTCAGAATCTGTTCCAGCTTGTCCAAGTCCATCAGGAATGTCTTGGGGTCAATATCGCAGAAAACCACCTCAGCACCCTGATAACGGAATCCGTTAGCAGAGGCTACAAAGGTGATAGGAGTGGTGATAATCTTATCTCCAGGTTTAATATCCAGAGCCATAGCGCACAGGTGAAGAGCGGCAGTACCGTTGCTCACCACACATGCATATTTACAACCAAGGTAGTTGGCAAAGTTCTTCTCGAATTCGCCAATAAGGGGGCCTTGGGTCATGTAGTCTGACTGTAAAGCAGCCAGAATGGCCTTCACATCATCTTCATTGATATATTGATGACCGTAAGGAATTGGTTTGGTAATCATAATTATAACTCCACAATTATTTCACCTCAAAACCGGGGATAACCTTTGCAAACTTTTCACGAAGCGTCTCAACGGTATCCCAATCTTTGTTATTATCAGAAGCAAAGTAGAAACCTTGCTCAACGAACTTAGCATTATAGTGCTTCAAATAGTCTTCTGTTTTCCAACAGAATGAGACAGAAGGCAGAATTGCGTAATACTTACCAATATCTATAGTACTCAAAGAGTCGGTTGCAGTAATCATCTCTTCGTGGAGTTTCTCACCCGGGCGGATGCCTACTTCTTTCATGGGCAAGTTTGGAGCAATGGCCTTTGCAACATCGGTAATCTTATAGGAAGGAATCTTTGGAATGAAGATCTCACCACCTAAATGGTGTCCAAGAGCCCACATTACCAAGTCAACACCCTCCTGCAAGGAGATGTTGAAACGGGTCATACGCATATCAGTGATAGGCAGCTCCTTTGCGCCTTCATCCCTCAACTTAATAAAGAATGGGATAACAGAGCCGCGAGACCCCATTACATTACCATAGCGAACCACAGAGAAACGAATGTCCTTAGAGCCCTTTATATTGTTGGCCGCAGTAAAGAGTTTGTCTGAAGTTAATTTTGTTGCACCATAAAGATTGATTGGCGCACAAGCCTTATCTGTGGATAAGGCCACAACATCCTTCACTCCACACTCTAAAGCAGCATTGATTACATTTATAGCACCATTAACATTCGTCTTAATACACTCACGAGGATTGTACTCTGCTGTATCTACTTGTTTGATGGCGGCAGCATGTATGATAACATCCACGCCCTCACATGCCATCTTAAGACGTTCTCCATCACGTACATCACCTATCAGGTATCGCAGCATCGGATATTCTTTCTTAGGATATTTCTGCTGCATATTGTACTGTTTTAACTCTCCGCGAGAGAAAATGATAATCTTCTTCACATTGGGATAGTCACGGAGAATCGTCTCTACAAACTTGTTACCGAAGGAACCTGTTCCACCAGTAATTAAAACTGTCTTACCGTTTAACATATTGATCAATATTAAATGTTATGTTTGAATTTTTAATTATCTAGATATCTATGTATGAAGGAACGCCATAGTCCGCTGAACGAAGGCTGATGTTTGAGGGCTGAAACGAGGGCTGAAGTATGAAGGCTTAAGGCTGAGTTTTTACTTGCCCGCATTGAGTTCAGCATCTAGTTTTTTACATCGAGCCACCAGTATCTTTACTAGTTCCTCACTGTCAGCATAAATACTCTGATACTGCCTCTCGTCTATATAATTGTTACGTTTTAAT
>JAEEGF011081076.1_pt1 | contig 17009 bp, 16 predicted proteins | sample 9134171 | NCBI WGS metagenome assembly JAEEGF01 (sample SAMN16246542, study PRJNA631951) | gut metagenome | biome: gut microbiome; feature: rumen; material: AP-attached | host: Bos | place: Iran: Karaj | collected 2018-10 | reverse complement strand
TTAACGAGGAGATGAGGAAAAGAGAAATCCTCGAGCAGAAGCTTACTAATGACCTTAAGTATGCGCTTGAGCAGCATGAATTTGTTGTTTTCTATCAGCCTAAGTACAACGTTCAGGCAGATCCGCCTATTCTGCAGAGCGCAGAGGCTCTGGTAAGATGGAACCACCATGATCTGGGCATGATACCTCCCGGAACTTTCATAAATCTCTTTGAGAGAAACGGACAGATCGGACAGATCGATAAATATGTCTGGAATGAAGCTGCAAGGCAGATAGGTGAGTGGAAAGAGAAGTACGGCATAGCAATACCTGTTTCTGTCAACCTTTCCAGAATTGATATCTTTGAGCCGGATCTGATCAAGAATATTGATGAGATCATTGAACGGAATGGCATTACAAGAGCTGCGCTCCATCTGGAGGTTACGGAGTCAGCATACACGGATGATGCCGATCAGATCATCGGAGTAGTCGGAGACTTAAGAAGTCGTGGCTACATCATAGAGATGGACGACTTCGGAACAGGTTATTCATCGCTGAACATGCTCTCCAGAATGCCTGTTGATATCTTGAAGCTCGACAAGAGCTTCATCGACAAGATTGAAAAGGCCGAAGATCGCAAGGAAAAAGACATCCGCATGATCGAGCTGATCCTCGACATCGCCAAGAGCTTAAAGCTCATGGTAGTAGCCGAAGGTGTAGAGAACGGCGACCAGCTTGAATTCCTTAAGGGACACGGTTGCGAGATGGTGCAGGGATACTACTTCTCGAAGCCGGTACCTGCGGCAGATTTTGAGAAATTGGCATTTGGGGAGAATAAGTATAAGGTGTGAGATATGAGCCAGATAAGGCCGGGCAATGCCCGGTCTTATTTTTATGGCTGGATTTTTCATGTCCCGGAGGCGATGTAGTGCGGATTTGCCACAGATTTCAGGAAGGTGCTGGATGAGTTTGTGGCAGGAAGGGGTGTTTGGGGCTTTTTGACATGTAAAAGGCTTGTGTACAATCTTTTTTCAAGCTTTATTTTATGGCTAGGAGGAAGGATGTGGATGCTTTGACAGGTAAAAGGCTTGAGTACAACCTTTTTTCAAGCTTTATTTTATGGCAGGAAGGAAGCATGTAGATGCTTTGACAGGTAAACGGTAGTTGGCACAGAGGAGCCAGAGAGTGTAGGAGATAAGCAAAACTTATAACCCGCTATAAGAACCATGTCTTTTACAAAGGAGCCGGGCTAAAGCATAATCCTAAATAACAAAAAGCAATCGGCGAGGACAGAGCAGTGGATGAAATTGAGAGACTGATCATAAAGACAATTGAAGAAAACAGAAAGGAAATCCTTGAATTTGCTAAAGACATTTATACACATGCGGAGCTTGGTTACAAAGAGTTCAGAACAAGCAAGGCTTTCCAAGATAAGATGAAAAATCTTGGCCTCAGAATTCAGGATGATCTGGCTATTACAGGAGCAAAGGCATTCCTGAATGAGGATAAGAAAGATAATTTTTCGCTGGCTTTAATGGGTGAGCTTGATGCCTTAAGGATTCCGACTCACAAATATGCAAATAAGGAAACCGACAGCGCTCACTGCTGTGGACATCATGCACAGCTTGCAGGAATTGTAGGAGCTGCAATTGCATTAAGTGTTCCTGAGGTGGCAAAAAAACTTGATGGACAGGTTGAGTTCTTCGCAATACCTGCTGAGGAATATGGAGAGGTGGAATTTAAAAACACTCTCATAGAACAGGGAAAGATAAAGTATGGCGGTGGTAAATGTGAGCTGATCAGAGTGGGAGCTTTTGATGATATAGATCTTTCACTTGCACACCATATTGATGAAAACGGCAACAGAATAGGATCGGGAAGTTGCAACGGTTTTGTATCAAAAGTTATAAAGATCAAAGGTAAAGCTGCTCATGCAGCAGCTGCACCTGATCAGGGAATAAATGCTTTATCGGCTGTGTCAATCGGCTTACAGGCTCTGGGGGTTAACAGAGAGACCTTTAGGGATGAGGATAACGTAAGAGTACATCCGATCCTGACAAAAGGTGGAAATCTGGTAAATGTAGTCCCTGATGAAGCCATAATAGAAACTTTGGTAAGAGGCAGAACGTTGGAAGCATTTTCCGATGCAGCACTTAAGATCGACAGATCTTTTAAGGCAGGAGCATTGGCTCTGGGAGCAGATTACCGAATAGAGACAATGCCGGGATATCTTCCGGAGATACCACAGGAAGCGCCAAAAGAGCTTATAGAAGCATTTGATGAGCTCACAGATCATAACTTCGAAGTTGTTCCAAAGAGCTCACATACTAACGGATCAACAGATGTGGGAGATGTTCAGCACTTGCTCCCGGTCATCACATTTAAGACCGGAGGAATGGTCGGAGGACTTCATCAGGACAATTTCGATATTGTTGATGAAGATACAGCATATATCCTGACTGCAAAGATGTTTGCGATAAGCGCATATAGGTTGTTAAAAAGCGGAGCGGCGCTGGGGAAGAGCATAAAGGAAGGATATCAGCCAAAGTTCAGCAACAAGGAAGAATATGTGGCATATATGGATTCCTTTAATAAAGTTGAGGAAGGCTCATACAAATAGAGAAAAGGTTGGAGGAGAAGATGGCTAAGGATGAAACGATTTTAGAAGGAACGGTATCAAGAAAGCGGGAAGTCGATCAGATAAGAAGAGCTGCAAGACAGTTCGCTATGCAGTACTTCCACTTTACCAAAACTCTTTATGAAGAGTTCGGACCTGAAACTACCAAGAGGCTGGTGCAGAAAACCATTTTCGAACTTGGAAAGGACAGGGCAGAGCAGATGAGAAAAAGAGCTATAGCTGAAGGAAAGGGAACAGATACAGTTGAAGATTTTATGGAAGTCATAGATCTTCCCTTTGACGGATGGATCCCGGAATGGGGAGAGGACCATTGCCCCTATGCAGAGGTATGGCGAGGATATATCAAAGAGTATCCCTGGTTCAGTGAACTTGCACCTTACTACTGTGATGTGATCGATACAACAACGATTGAGACTTTCACTCACAAACTGTCACATAAGATAACACAAAACGTTATCAATAAAGGAACAGCATGCCTTAGACAATATTTTGGAAGTCAGAAAGTTGAGCAAGGGGAATACACATATGACAGCAAAGAGTAAAAAGAAAAAGTTCACATTGATAAATGCGTTTCAAATAGCGACGCTTGCAGCACTTCTTATATACATGCAGACAGCCGTAAAATCGGGGGCAGTGAGCAAGGTGTTTCTGGCAGCACCTACAGACATAGTTGCTGAGGGAATAAAGATAATAACAAACGGGACATTGCTTCCTCACTTTCTGGTGAGTATTGAAGAAATTCTGGTGGGATATACACTGGCAGCTGTCGTGGGAATAGGTCTCGGAATTATATGGACACTTTTTCCAAAGACCGAGGAATTTGGAAATGTCTTTTGCTCAGCAATTATGGCAGTTCCGAAGGTGGCAATCCTACCGCTTCTGATTTTGTGGTTTGGAATCGGATTTCTCTCAAAGGTAGTACTGATCTTCCTGTTCGCGGTGTTCACAATACTGTACAACACAGTGACCGGGGCTAAGCAATGTAAGGAATCCTACTTGAAAGTGGCAAGAGTATTCGAGGCCAACAGATTTCAAACAGTTTTTCAGGTGGTTATCCCATCGGCATTACCGTCCATATTTAATGGATTAAGGCTGGCAGCAGCTACTGCTTTTACCGGAGTTGTCTTTTCCGAGATGCAGTCAGCAAAGGCAGGAGTAGGATATCTGCTTTCGGAGGCGCAAGGTCTTTTAAATACACCAAGAGTATTCTTTTTGATAGTACTGATAACCGTTATGTCCGTTATTTTTGTAAAAATCATTTCTCTAATTGAATACGCTGTATGTCACAAATGGAGAAGGGTTTAAATAAACAATACTTAAAAGAAAAGAGGAGAAGAGTTATGAAGAAAAGATTGATCGCAACATTATTAACCGCAGTTTTATCATTATCTGCACTTGCAGGATGCGGAGATGCAGCAGCCGGGACAGTATCAGCTACTGATGTGACAGCTGAAAATACTGAAGCTGAGCCTGCAGAAGGAGAAGATGATTTTGTTACCATTAAAGCATATTTTGCAATCGGTATGACAGGCGCTGTAAATCGTTTTGCTATACAAAAAGGTCTTTATGAGAAAGAGGGAGTAAGATTTGATATTACAGATTTCGAATCAAATGATGCTGCTTTATCACTGATCTCAAGAGGTGATGTTGAAGTAGCAGACGGTGATCCAAGTACATATATTCCTGCAATCCAGAATGGTGTTCCTGCCAAGCTTGTAGGTAACATGTGGAGATATCAGGGATGCTTCTGGCTCATTGCCAATAATGACATTCAAAGCTTTGAGGATCTTAAGGGCAAGACAATCGGTACTCAGGCAGCCAGCGGCGGAATGAAACTTTCAGTTCTCAAGATGCTTGAGGCAAACGGAATCTCAGAAGATGACGTTACACTTGTTGCTAACGGAATTTATCAGGACGCTTATGCAACACTTACATCCGGTGAAGTTGATGCAACTATCATTCATAATCCATATGCAACACTTTCTGAGAATGAAGGCGTCGGCCATCCTCTCGGAAGAGCATGGGATTACATTCCGGACTACTATACAGGAACGATCATTGCTTCAGATAAGATCATCAACGAAGATCCTGAAAGACTTCAGAAGTTCATCACAGCGTACTACAAGGTTCACGAAGAAGTTAAGAACGAATATTTTGATGAGTTTATTGAGTGGGCAGCAGATTATATGAACACAGATAAGGATTTGCTCAAGCAGGCTGTAGAGTCAGAGATTGATGTATGGGCTGACTATCCGGTTATTCCTGAGGATCGTCTCACAAAGACCATTGAGTATCTTCAGAGCTATGGGTGGCTTGATGAAGGCATTTCAGCAGAAGGAACATATACAAATGAATTTGCGCAGAAGGCAGCTGATGAGTTAGGACTTCAGAAGCCGGCTAACTAAAACTTGAAAATGAGAGGTATATATCATGCCAAAGATTCTGATAAAAAACGTAGCCAAAACATATGTGGACACTGACGGAAATCCTGTTGAAGCTATCAAAAACATTGATCTGGAGATAGAAGACGGAGAATTTGTAAGCATAGTAGGCCCGTCAGGCTGCGGAAAAAGCACGTTGCTTGAGATTGTTGCAGGACTTCACGATCAGACTTCCGGAGAGGTTATTGTTGGGGATAAACCTGTGACCGGAACCAGCAGGGATATAGGAGTGGTATTTCAGGATGCAGCTCTTTTCCCATGGAAGACTGTAAAGAAAAACATATTGTATGGCATGGAAGTTGCGAAAGTTCCTAAGGCTGATCAGGAATCAAGGCTTGAGAAGTATCTTGATCTGATGAATCTGAAAGGATTCGAAGATAAATATCCTTCACAGTTGTCCGGAGGAATGCGCCAAAGGGCCGGTATTGCCAGGACACTTATTATGAATCCCAAGGTAACACTTATGGACGAGCCTTTCAGTGCTGTTGATCATCTTACAAGATGCACATTGCAGGAAGAGCTTGTCAGGATTCATCAGAAGGAAAAGAAGACGGTGCTGTTCATTACACATGATATAAACGAGGCGGTTTTTTTATCTGACAGAGTAATCTTGCTCAGTCCAAGGCCAAGTGTTGTGCAGAGTGAGTACAGGGTCAATGCACCACATCCCAGAAGCAGGAGTGATGAATATCTTGTACATATAGCATCGAAGATAGTAGCGGATATCAGCAGAGGTAATGTTAAGACAGATAATGATTTTGTAATCTAATAGTGGGGAGGATAGAGATGTCAAAAACAAATTACAACAGCTTTCATGATACATGCATGGATTACCAGCCATTTGAGGAAGTAATGGCCATCTATCAGAGAAACTCAGCCCTTACTGAGGATGAACTGTTTGAGATGGACGAAACAGAATTCAGGGCAAGAATGAGAGAGCGTAGCCACCATACTTTGGAAATACAGCTATATGCTAATCAGTATAGAGGAAAGACACTTAATGCAAATCAGGCTGATATAGCAAAGAAGTTCCTTAGAGTATGGGAAAAAAGAGGCTTATCACACGAACTTCCTGAGTATAAATATGTAACATTTTTGGTAGAGAGCGCAGAAAAACTTGTAAAGGGTGAAAAACTTGATCTTTCGCCCTATAAGCCTCATGAAGTAACAAAACAGATGGAAGAAGATTTCTTCACTATTCTTTATGAGCGCAGATCTGTGCGTGAGTTTAAGGATCAGGATGTTCCGGATGAGATTATAAATAAGATCCTTGATGCAGGCTTATGGGCAGCGCATGGATGCAACATACAGTCTATAAGGTATCTGGTAGTAAGAGAAAAGAATGAACCCGGACTCTTTAAAGGAAGTGATGTTCCGGGAGGACCCATCCATCTTGTCATCTGCCAGGATATGAGAGCATACAAAGCAAACGATTTTACACCAAACAGAAACAGGCTTCTTGATGCAGGAGCTGCAGGTGAAAACATTGTGCTTGCGGCACATGCAGCCGGACTTGAGGGAGTATGGCTCACGTTCCCCAATGAAGAATTCTGCGAAAGGTTAAAAAAGAAGTTTGATCTTCCGGATTATATCAGACTTGTTACATACGTGGATGTTGGATATGGTGATCAGACTCCACATCCTCCGCTCAGACTCAGCGTAGATGAGGCAGTGCTTGGAAGACTGTGATCCTGATACAAGATAAGCGAATCTTATACCTTCCGATAAACTTTCTTTAATTTTCAAAGCTCTTTTGCCGTGATAGTATCAATATATCAAAACAAAAGAACATAATTGATTGGAGGAAAAAATCATGGCAGATATAAAGCAGAGCGCATTAGAACTTATTGGGGGAACACCACTTCTTCAGCTGAACAACTACAGCAAGAGTGCAGGTGCTACAGAGGCAACACTTATTGCAAAGCTTGAGTACCTGAATCCGGCCGGATCGGTTAAGGACAGAGTTGCCCTTGCAATGATAGAGGATGCAGAAAAGAGCGGAAAGCTCAAGGAAGGTGCAACAATCATCGAGCCTACCAGCGGAAATACAGGAATCGGTCTTGCAGCAGTTGCAGCAGCCAAGGGATACAGAACAATCCTTACACTTCCTGAGACAATGAGTGTTGAGAGAAGAAATCTTCTTAAAGCATACGGCGCAGAGATCGTTCTCACAGAAGGCGCAAAGGGCATGAAGGGTGCCATCGCCAAGGCTGAGGAGCTTGCAAGCGAGATACCGGGAGCAATCATTCTCGGACAGTTTGTAAACCCTGCAAACCCAGCAATCCACAAGGCTACAACAGGTCCTGAGATCTGGAAGCAGACAGACGGCAAGGTTGACATCTTTATCGCAGGTGTTGGTACAGGCGGAACAGTTACAGGTGTAGGCGAGTACTTAAAGGAGCAGAATCCTGACGTTAAGGTTATCGCAGTTGAGCCCGCAACAAGCCCTGTTCTTTCAAAGGGAACAGCAGGACCTCACAAGATCCAGGGTATCGGCGCAGGCTTCGTACCTGACACGCTCAACACCAAGGTTTACGATGAAGTTATCGCCATCGAGAATGAGGATGCTTTTGCTGAGGGCAAGAGATTCGCAGTTTCAGAAGGAATCCTGGTTGGTATTTCATCAGGTGCTGCACTTAAGGCAGCTACAATCGTTGCAAACAGAGAAGAGAACAAGGGCAAGAACATCGTAGTGCTTCTTCCCGACTCAGGTGACAGATATCTTTCAACACCGCTCTTTGCAGATTGATAAGGCTCATAAAAGTTTCTTTTTCATAACATATTTAAAGGTTGCTCCACGGCTCATTTGCTGTGGAGCAATTATCATAAATAAAATGAGTCAAACTGAAACGTCCCCAGTGACTCATTAATAAAAAACAGGATATGGTGGCTATGGGAAAATACGATTTTGACAAGATTATTAACAGAAGAAATACTGACTGTATCAAGTGGGATTTCGGTATGCAACGAAAGGGCAGGGATGACCTGCTTCCGCTATGGGTTGCTGACATGGATTTCAGGCTTCCCGAAGAAGTGATAAAAGACATTTCGGACAGGGTGGAGCACGGAGTATTCGGTTACACGGATCCGGGCGATAAGTACAGAAATGCAGTTAAGAACTGGTATGAGAGAAGGCATGGTTTTACCTTTGACGGAAAAGACATAACGGTTACCCCGGGAGTTGTCTACGCCATAGCCATTGCCATCAGGGCATTTACAGAGCCCGGCGATGCTGTACTGATCCAGCAGCCGGTGTACTATCCGTTTTATGAGACTATAGTTCTCAACAAAAGAAAAGTGGTAAACAATCAGCTTGTCTACAAAGACGGGCATTATGAAATAGATTTTGAAGATTTTGAGAAAAAGATCATTGATAACAATGTAAAGATGTTCCTGCTCTGCAGTCCACATAACCCAGTGGGACGAGTGTGGACTGTTGAAGAACTGACAAGGCTTGCAGAGATTTGCAAAAAGCATGATGTATATGTCTTTGCGGATGAGATTCACTCAGACTTTGTCTATCCGGGATTTAAGCACACATCATTTATGAGCCTTGCACCGGAACTGAGAGAGAAACTTGTGCTTGGAACTTCACCCAGCAAGACCTTTAACCTTGCGGGACTTCAGGTTGCAAATATTATCATTCCTGATAAGGAAATGCATAGGTCTTTTGACAGAGAAAATGAAGCCGCCGGCTATTCACAGCCAAACGTTCTTGGAATGGTTGCCTGCATGTCGGTCTACACAAAGGGCGAGCAGTGGCTGGATGAGCTTTTGGAGTACCTTAAGGGGAATCTGGATTACGTGAGGGAATTCTTAAAGGAGAATATTCCACAGGTTAAACTCATTGAACCTGAGGGGACATATCTTATCTGGCTTGATTTCTCGGCGGTTACAAATGATCACAAGGAGCTTGAGAAGATCATAGTTGATAAGGCTAAGCTCTGGCTTGATCCGGGGATCATATTTGGCAGAGAAACTAATCTTTTTGAGAGGATCAACATAGCATGTCCAAGGTCAATTTTGAAGCAGGCTTTGGAGCAGCTTAGTGAGGGAGTCAATGGGGACGGTTCTTTTTGACTCCCCGGGAGGAGACATGGATGGAAAATTACAGTATAGAGACGGTCTGTCAACTTAATGACAAGTCAATTGCAGATCAGTGGGGCGCTCTGAGCTTCCCCATATATCAGTCGGCGACTTTCGCTCACAGGGGGCTTGGCGAGAGCACCGGCTTTGATTACACAAGAATGCAGAATCCCACAAGGCAGCAGCTTGAGTACGTTGTGGCATCGCTTGAGCACGGCACCGATGCTATGGCTTTTGCCAGCGGAATGGCAGCAGTTGCGGCTGTGATGGAGCTCTTTAAACCTGATGATCACTTCATTGTGGATTCCGATCTTTACGGCGGAAGCATAAGGCTCTTTAACGAGATCAGTAAAAAGAATGGTCTGACCTTCACTACAGGCGACCTCAGCAGCGGGGATTACAGATTTCTTTTCCAAAATAATACAAAGGCTGTATATCTCGAGACGCCCACCAATCCTATGATGAATGTTACGGACATCGCAGAGTTGGCTGTGGAGGCCCACAAGAGGGATGCACTGCTGATCGTGGACAACACGTTCCTGTCGCCGTACTTCCAGAATCCGCTGGATCTGGGGGCTGACATCGTTATCCATTCCGGAACCAAGTTCCTGGGCGGACATCACGATACCATCGGTGGCTTCGTTGTTGTTAAGGATAAAGAGCTTGATGAGCGCCTACGCTATATCTACAAGACCACAGGCGCCGGCCTTTCGCCCTTTGACAGCTGGCTGATATTAAGGGGGATCAGGACTTTATCGGTACGACTTGACCGCGCTCAGGAGAATGCCTTCAAGATTGCTGAGTACTTAAAGACCAGCAAGTACGTGACCAAGGTCATTTATCCCGGCCTTCCAGAGCATCCGGGCTACAAGATTTCTACCAAGCAGGCCAGAGGCTACGGAGCAATGCTGAGTTTCGAGGTTGAGTCAAAAGAGCTTGTGGAACATATTTTAAGGAGTCTTGAGCTGATCTACTTTGCTGAGAGTCTTGGCGGAACAGAGACGCTCATAACTTATCCCATTACACAGACCCATGCGGATGTGCCTAAAGATCTTTTAGCTAAGAACGGAATTACCGACAAGCTCCTGAGACTTTCAGTCGGAATTGAGAACGCGGACGACCTCATTGCAGATCTTGAGCAGGCTTTCGCCTCATTCTCATGAAGTCAAGGGGAAGTCAAGGGGACGGTTCTTTTGACTTCATGTTTTGAGTCACCGGGGACGTTTCAGTTTGACTCACTTTGAGTCACTGGGGACGTTTCAGATTGACTCATATTTGCATCACAAGCGGCTTATTTTATAGGTGATGGTTGGAAGTGAAATTTGAATTGCATCACAAAAATTTGTATATGAAAAAATAGTTGGAAATTACAAACCTCTATGTTTGATAAATTTCATGGCTAACACAGTGACTACATCACAGCTGCCGGCTCCGCGGTACGTTGTGATGTAGTTTTTTGCAAGTATTACATGATGACTCCAAAATTCTTTTTGTGATTTCCAACTATTTTTTGTATTGAAGAGCATTGTGGGGTGGTCGAAATAACGTTTCCAACCAAGGTAAAAGTATCTGCCTGTTGTGATGCTATAGCAGAAGTTTATAACAGGCTATAACAGATGTGTATTTTACGCAGGAGCAGACCTCGGGCATAATTAGTTTGTAAGATAAACATGCACCTGAAAAGAGGTCTGATATGAAGAATATTCTTGCGTTTGGCGATTCGAATACATGGGGACTGGTTCCCGGAACAAAGGAAAGATATCCATGGGGAGTAAGATGGACAAGCCTGGTTCAGGAGAGCCTTTCCGATGCCAGAGTCATAGAAGAGGGATTGTGCGGAAGAACAACGGTTTTTGAGGATGAGCTCAGACCTCTGAGAAAGGCTGTAGATGCGCTTCCCATGGTCCTTGAGAGCACATATCCGGTGGATGCGGTGATCATTATGCTTGGCACAAATGACTGCAAGTCCTTATTCCATGCCAATGCGTACACCATAGCCAAGGGCCTTGAGCAGTGCCTTAATACAATCAGTGGCTACGTTTCATCAGACAAGATCCTGGTCATATCACCTATTCACCTTGGAGAGGAAGTCTGGAGGGAAGACAAGGATCCCGAGTTTGACAGCCATTCAGTTGAGACCAGCAAGAACCTCCAGAAATTCTACAGGCAGGTTGCAAAGGAAAACGGATACAAATTCCTGGCAGCCTCCGACTATTCTGTAGCCAGCAACATCGATGAGGAGCACCTTGACGAAGAGGGGCACAGGAGACTTGCCGAAGCAATCCTTGAAAAAATCCAGGAAATGAAAATAGCTTGATCCGCAGGCTCATGGATTTCAAAACAAAATACTACGCTGCGGGTATGCGTTTTTTTGCTTTATTGATTTAAAGATGCAAAGTGTGCTATCATGTTCAAAAATAATTTGGTGTGAGGAGTTTGAACATGACTATACTTCAGCTGAAATACGTTATTGCCATAGATGAAGAGTGCTCCATGAGAAAAGCTGCAGACAGGCTCTATGTTTCACAGCCCGGTCTTTCAAGTGCCGTAAGGGATCTTGAGAGCGAGCTTGGAATCCAGATTTTTGAGAGAGTCCACAACGGCGTTGTTACAACAGCTGCCGGAGCTTCTTTTATCGCCTATGCAAGAAATGCCGTGGAGCAGTTTGAGAAGGTTGAGGACAAGTACCTTAATGCCAAGAACGAAAGGCCCACATTTTCAGTATCCATGCAGCATTACACCATAGCCGTGGACGCGTTTATCGATACGGTAAAAGAGTATGATCTCCCCGAGTATCAGTTCTCAATCCGTGAAACCCAGACCAGCGAAGTAATTGAGGATGTTAAGACCTTAAAGAGTGAAGTCGGTGTTATCGCTCTTTCCGACTTTAACAAGGCGACTTTTAAGAAGATATTTGTGGATGCAGCTCTGGAGTTCCATGAGCTCTTTTCCCGTGATACCTACGTTTACCTTAGCAAGGACCATCCCCTATCTGATGCAAAAGAGCTATCTCTTGAGGATCTTCAGGACTACCCCTGCATGGTATTCGATCAGGGCGACAACACCTCTTTCTACTATAGAGAAGAGGCCCTTGCTACCTACGATTACAAGAAGGTTATTTCAACCAACGAAAGAGCTACATCAATCGAGCTCATGCTGGGACTTGACGGATACGCTGTCGGCGCAGCAATGCTGGGAGAGGGCAAGACTTCATCCGATATCCATGTGATCAAGCTCAAGGAAGATGAGATGCTGACCTTTGGCTACATCACCAGAAAAGGCCAGGAGCTCAGCGAAATGGGCAAGACCTTCGTTGAGAAGCTTGAGAGGCATAAGGAAAGCTGATCACCCTATAAGCTTTATTTATCGGCGTCTATAAACCCCTTGTTATTGCACGGGTGCAAAACGGGGAGTATATTATAGAAAAACAGTTAATAACTGAGGAGGAAAATTATGAAAAAGAACGTATTGGCAAGCCTTGTACTTGCAACAACATTAACCATTGGCGCTCTTACAGGCTGCGGAGACGCAGCACCTGCAGAGACTACACAGACAACAGAGACAACAGAGGCAGCTCCTGAGGCACAGGCAGAAGCTCCTGCTACAGCAGATTCAGGTGACAAGAAGATCACAGTTGGTGCAACACCTGTACCTCACGCTGAGATTCTTGACAACATCGTAAAAGAGGTTCTTGCAGAGGACGGATGGGAACTTGAGACTGTAGTTTTCTCAGACTACGTACTTCCTAACACATCACTTGAGCAGGGAGAGCTTGATGCAAACTACTTCCAGACTCTTGGATACATGAACCAGCAGAACCAGGACGCAGGCCTTCACCTTACAGCAGTAGCCGGCATCCACATCGAGCCAATGGGTATCTACTCACAGAAATATAAGGCTCTTTCAGAGCTTCCTGACGGCGCAACAATCGGTATTCCTAACGATCCTGACAACGGCGCAAGAGGACTTGACCTTCTTGTTCAGAAGGGACTTCTTGTTTCAAAGGGTGACTTCGGTACAGACCCAAGCTACACAGAGGATACACTTACAAAGGATAAGGACGCTAACCCTCACGGATATGTGATCACACCTCTTGAGGCAGCAAACCTTCCACTTTCACTTCCTGATCTCGATGCAGCAACAATCAACGGAAACTACGCACTTGAGGCCGGACTTCCTGCTGAGTACCCTGCACTCGACATCGAGACATTTGATGATGAGACAACTGTAAAGAGAACCAACTTCCTTGTTGTTAAAGAGGGCAACGAGTCTTCAGAGAAGACACAGGCTCTTATCAAGGCTCTTCAGTCTGACAAGGTTCAGAAGTACATTGACGACACATACAAGGGTGCAGTTATCACATCTTTCATTGATGCACAGTAATTTTAGCCATTAGCCATAACATAATAATCCTACCAATGAGAAAGACACGCTGCCCATTTGCAGACGTGTCTTTTTCCATATAATGCGAAGCAGTCCGCATTGTGGTACAATAGAGCATGTTTAGGGCAAAAGAGCTCTTATCAAATCAGATTGGAAAAAGAAGAAATGATAACTATCAGTAATGTTAAGAAAACCTTCGACAGAACAGAGGTACTTAAAAACGTCTCCATGGAAATTGAAGATGGAGAGATATTCGGAATAATCGGTCAGTCCGGAGCAGGAAAATCAACACTGCTGCGCTGTATCAACGGACTTGAGACCTACGGCAGAGGAGAGATCAGAGTAGACGGCAAGCTTGTTGACGTTAAGAACAAAAAGGAGCTGCGTCTTCTTCAGAAGAGAATGGGTATGATCTTCCAGGGCTTTAATCTGCTTGAGAGACTGGATGTCTACCACAACGTGGCGCTGCCCATGAAGTTCTGGGGGATTCCCACCAATACTCCGGAGGCAAAAGAGAAGATCATGAACCTCATTCGCCTGGTCGGTCTTGAAGAGAAGGTCCATGCCAAGCCAAGGGAGCTTTCCGGCGGTCAGAAGCAGAGAGTTGCCATTGCAAGAGCGCTGGTGCTTGATCCGGAGATTCTTCTTTGCGATGAGGCAACAAGTGCGCTGGATCCGGAGATTACAAAGGGTATATTAGCTCTTTTACAGAGGATCAATAAAGAAATGGGCATCACCATCGTAGTGGTTACTCATCAGATGGAAGTTGTTAAGCAGATCTGCCAGAGAGTTGCTTTCCTTAGTCACGGACAGATGCTGGCCATCGGCAAGCCCGAGCAGCTCTTCGTATGGCCCAAGGAGAGGGAAATCAGAGACTTCCTGCGTGAAGAGTCTGACAAGCTTCCTACTACCGGAATCAATCTAAAGCTCTTTTTCTTCGGAGAAGGCAACCAGAGGCCTATCGTTACGCAGATGTCTCAGGAACTTCAGACAGATTTCAATATCTGCTGGGCTAAGCTTGAGGACTTCAGAGAGGATGTTTACGGAAGCCTGGTTCTCAACATGGAGGAAAAAGACCTTGAGAGAGCATGCGCTTTCCTGGATTCCAAGGGCGTTACCTGGGAAGTGATCAAATAAGAGAGTAACTCATTCGGAGGAAAAATAGATGTTAGAGCAAATACTTAATCCCGCCATTTATCCAATTATTCTGCAGGCGTTTTGGAAGACCCTTGTCATGGTTTTCTGGTCAACGCTCTTTTCTGTGATACTTGGATTTATTCCGGCGGTAATACTTACACTTACAGCACCCGGAGGACTTAAGCCAAACAAGATCGTGTATGGAATCCTGAGCTTTATTGTAAATGTGTTCAGAAGCTTTCCGTTCATCATCCTGCTGGTTATCCTTATACCCTTCACAAGGGCACTGGTTGGAAAGTCCATCGGTACAACGGCTGCGATCGTTCCGCTTACTGTTTCAGCGATTCCTTTTATCGCAAGGGTGTTTGAGACGTCTCTTCGTGAGACCAATCCCGGAGTTATCGAGGCTGCTAGATCCTTTGGAGCTTCAAACTTCCAGATACTTATGAGAGTTTATGTAAAAGAGTCTATTCCGAGAATGCTCAACGGAATCGTGCTTCTTGTGATCTCACTCGTCGGCTACTCAGCTATGGCAGGAACTGTCGGAGGCGGTGGTGTTGGTGATATCGCGATCCGCTACGGCTATCAGCAGTACAAGACTGAGTACCTGATCGTCTGCTCACTGATACTTATCATATTTGTACAGGCTGTGCAGGCTCTTGGTAACCTGATGTACAAGAAGATGAGCTGAGGATTTGGTTTTTGTTCTTGCCCCAAAGGAGGTGGAGACATGAATTTAAATACCATTTTAGGATTACTTATTCCCTTTGCCGGAACGGTGCTGGGATCGGCCATGGTTTTCTTTATGAAAAAAGAGCTGGACGGCCTTGTTCAAAGAGCACTTACCGGCTTTGCCAGCGGAGTCATGGTGGCTGCTTCCATATGGAGTCTTATAGTTCCTGCGCTGGAACAGGCTGAGGGGCTGGGGAAGCTGTCTTTTGTCCCTGCAGCTACAGGCTTCTGGATCGGAATATTGTTCCTGCTCTTTTTGGACAGTGTGATTCCGCATCTGCACATGAATGCAGAAGAGGCTGAGGGTCCTAAGTCCAAGCTTCAGAAAACAACCATGATGGTTCTGGCAGTTACTCTTCACAACATTCCCGAAGGAATGGCTGTGGGCGTTGTATTTGCCGGGCTTCTTTCAGGAAGCGCACCTGTTACTGCAGGTGGAGCGCTGGCTCTTTCTCTTGGTATCGCAATTCAGAACTTCCCTGAGGGCGCTATCATTTCAATGCCTCTACATTCAAAGGGAAAGTCCAAGTTTGGAGCGTTTATGGACGGTGCGCTGTCCGGCGCTGTAGAGCCTATCGGAGCGTTGCTTACCATATTTGCAGCAAGGCTTTTTGTTCCTGCAATGCCGTATCTGCTGAGCTTTGCAGCAGGTGCCATGATGTACGTTGTTGTCGAGGAGCTGATCCCCGAGATGTCCGAGGGTGAACATTCAAACATCGGAGTTTTAATGTTTGCGCTTGGATTTACACTTATGATGGCACTGGATGTTGCGCTTGGATAATGAGGGCCGTGGCGCATTTGGCCGGGGCACACATGACCTTGACGAGAGCTAAGTTGGAGGAGTTTGATGAGAGATTTTGACGCAGTGGTTTTCGACATGGACGGGATTATCTTTGATTCCGAGAGAGCTGTGCTCGAGAGCTGGTACGTGGTTGCTGACAGGCATGATCTGGGGGATATCACAGAGGCGTTTTTAGCCTGTACCGGTGTTAATGATAAAGAGACCAAGGAGATAATGCTTCGCCGTTTCGGAGAAGATTTTCCTTATGATGAATATTCCAAGGAGGCGTCCGTTATCTTCCATGAGAAGTACGACGGTGGCAAGCTTCCAATGAAGATCGGGGTAAAAGAAATCCTGACCTTCCTTAAGGATAGTGGCAAAAAGATAGCTCTGGCGTCTTCCACAAGAAGGCCGGTTGTTGAGGCTGAGCTGAGGGATGCAGGAGTTCTTGAGTTTTTTGATGAGCTTGTAACCGGGGACGTGGTTAAGAGAAGTAAACCGGATCCTGAGATATATCTTTTGGCATGTGAGAAGATAGGTGTTGCTCCGGAGAGGTGCTACGCCATTGAGGATTCCTATAATGGTGTCAGGTCTGCAAGCGGAGGCGGACTTAAGGCTATCATGGTGCCTGATCTTCTTCCTGCAAATGACGAGATGAAGGAGCTTACGGAGAGCGTTCAGGAGAGCCTTCTGGATGTAATTGAGTATCTAAAGGGCGAATAATGGTGAAGCTTATGGATGATGGATTAAGAAGTAAGTACGAAAGACTTTTGGATATTCTTAAGGGATACGGAAGTGTGGCGGTTGCTTTTTCAAGTGGAGTGGATTCGAC
>JAEEGF011886947.1_pt1 | contig 17010 bp, 18 predicted proteins | sample 9134171 | NCBI WGS metagenome assembly JAEEGF01 (sample SAMN16246542, study PRJNA631951) | gut metagenome | biome: gut microbiome; feature: rumen; material: AP-attached | host: Bos | place: Iran: Karaj | collected 2018-10 | reverse complement strand
GGTGAATAAGACGATTGATTGACGCTGAGAAAGTATGGTTAAACTATTGTTGCAACTCATGATGATGCAAAGAGTGGAAACACACTATTCTCTGCAACTGAGATGACGTCTACAGGTAATCTGACAGACAAAGCTGGTAAGACTAGTTCTTATTCGTTCAGTCATAAGGGATCGTTCAGTGGTTATAAGATTCCAAAGGGCAGCCCGAAGACCTTCTACTTTGCTAATAACGGATTCTATTCGTCAGTTGAATTGAATAGCAATTATTCTACGGTTGACCTGTATCCGTTCCGTTCGGTTTACGAGGTAACTGGTGGAGGTAGTGCCAAGGTTGGTTTCCTGAGGCTCATTGAAGGTGAGAACGAGACTGATGGCATCGATGTCTTTAAGACAACTTCTGCTGAGGTTGACATGAATGCACCTGTCTATGACTTGCAGGGTCGCATGATAGCTCCGTCGTATCGTGAGGCTAAGAAACTTCAGAGTGGTATGTATGTAGTTAACGGAGTTAAAATCATTGTAAAGTAAAAGGAGGAACTAGAATATGAAGAAATTGTATATTAAACCTGTAATAGAGGTTGAACAACTCCTGATAGAAGGGCTTATGCAAGAAGGTCACTCCAATAACATGCCTAATGCCAAAGAAGGTGGCGTTTGGGGTGGCGGCGGTCCCCAAGTGATTGAGAATGGTAAGATGCAGGGGAACGAAAACCTCTGGGACGACTAATCAATCATAAGGCATAAAGGGTAATAAAGGGGAGTGAAAGGGCATCAAGGGACGATAGCCCCGCCCGCTCCTCCCCTTTCAAACCGGACTAACTTCTCTTTAACCCCTTTAAGGAAATTAAGGTTATGCAAAGCGGAAACGGAAAAGGATTCATTGTGATTGCAGCGTTCGTGCTGTTGTTGATCTTCCTCTATGTGAAGAGCAACGAGGGTACGGAGGTGGGATCGTATGAGCCGCCCACGACATCGTGGATAGACAATCTGCTGGGCAACGACGACGACATGGAGTCTGTCGGCGGTGGCGGCGGAGAAGGTGGCGGTTTCTACTTGAGTTCGCTGTTCGCCGGCTTTGAGTTCCGCTTCAAGGTGAAGGACTATCGCGCGATGAGCGACGACGACCTCGGCGAAGCCGACGATGGTCTCTAGTAGAGAGTTCTCGAGAAACAAGCGGGAGCTAATTGGAATAAGAATCATGCATGAAGATTGTTCCAATTAGTTCCCGTTTTTCTGCAATATATTGAAGGTAAATGCGTTATATTACTGAAGAAATCCAATTAGTTTCAGTAACAACAAGACATGAAAATCTTTTGCATCGGAAAAAACTACGTACTCCATAACGAGGAGATGGATGGCCGCAAGTATAAAACTGCTGAGCCTGTAGTGTTTATGAAACCTGAGTCGGCTTTGCTGAAGAACGGCAAGCCATTCTTCCTGCCGGAGCATCTGGGGCGTGTGGATCATGAAGTGGAAGTGGTGGTGCGCATCTGCCGGCTTGGCAAAAACATCAGCGAGCGCTTTGCCCACCGCTACTACGACGCCGTGACCTTGGGCATTGACTTCACCGCCCGCGACCTGCAGCGTCGGCTGAAGGACAACGGTCACCCCTGGGAGATTGCCAAAGCCTTCGACGGCAGTGCCGCGATAGGGGAGTGGAAAGAAGGGGTAGAGGAAGTGCAGAATTTGCAGTTCCACCTCGACATCAATGGGAAGACGGTGCAGGCGGGGTGCACGAGCGACATGCTGTATAAGGTGGATGAACTCATCAGCTACATCAGCCGTTTCTTCACACTGAAGACGGGCGACATGCTCTTCACCGGCACTCCTGTCGGCGTAGGCCCCGTTCACGTGGACGACCATCTGGAGGGATACCTCGGCGACGAGAAGCTGCTGGACTTCTGGGTGAGATGACGTCCGCTTGCATGGGGATTACCCATGACATTGCTCACATGTTCCGCAGGTCCTACGGACACTGCGGCTACTGAGCGGTGACGCTTTCAGCGTCTTGTGTCATCTGCTGTTTATTGCCAAATAATTTTGGGTGGCAAATTGCAAATTGTTACCCTATTTTGTTTCCACTCAGCACAATATTTCACGGCGAATTACGTTTGTTTGATAGATGAAGAGACATAACACGTCATACGAAGTGATGGCGCGGTGGCAACGTTTGCTTGCTGCCGTGACTTGTTGTGTGCCTACGTCCATGCGTTTTGTGGCGGTTTCGTTGCTTTGTTTGTGTGCTACCGCGTCTTGGTCGCAGCGCTTCTTCAATCTGACTTATGACGATGTGAAGATAGACTCCGTGCTTCCACACTTCGGATACAGCGTGTCCCTTGGCGAGAACTATCAGGATTCCGTCTACGACGTGCAGATTCTCTATCCCGAATTCATTGATGCTACAACGATTGATGTGGTGAGATACAAGTCTTTGAGGAGTGAGGGAGCAGAGGAGTTGAGAGGTTTAGACGTGCTTTCCCCGCTACACCACGGAAGAACCCCTTCGGGTCGAGCTGGCGAGAGGCAAATTGGCGATCGTCGCTTGTCTGCTGACTTGCCTGAAATGCCCGTGATAGAGCAGACGGTGATGGCGAGTCGTGGAAAGGGATTCCTCAGCATCGGCTTCTGTCCGCTGGTTTATCGCGAAGGGCGCTATCAGTGGCTCGTGAGTTTCATGCTGAAGGTGACACCCACCCCCAACCCCTCGCGAGGGGAGGAGGGTGTGAATACCTTTACTGACGGCGGCTTTTCCTCAAAGGTTCATCGGGCTCCCGCCCTTGCGCAGAGTAGGGGAGGGGTTGCTTCTTCCGTCCTTGCTTCTGGCCGTTGGGCAAAGATTCGCGTGCCGGAGTCAGGCGTGTTTCAGATTACTGACGAACTTATTCGCAAGGCCGGCTTCTCCGATATTAATAAGGTGAAGGTGTATGGCTATGGCGGCAACCTGCAACCGGAGGTGCTCACGCAGGACTACTTGCAGCAGACCGACGACCTGCAGGAGGTGGCACAATGCATCTCGGGCGGCCGACGGCTGTTCTACGCAAAAGGACCTGTGAGCTGGGAGAACAACACCGCTACCAAGCGCACCCGCAATCCCTATAGCGACTACGGCTACTACTTCCTCACGCAGAGCGACGAAGAGCCCCTCACCGTCAGCGAATCCGATTTCCTTGCAGCCTGCTACCCGCTGCCCGCCGACTATCATGAACTCTATGAGAGCGACGGCTATGCGTGGTTCCAGGGCGGTCGGAACCTCTATGAATACACGCCCATCAATGCCGGCACGTCGAAGACCTATTCCCTGTCATCGGCTGTGACGGGCACTACTGCGAAACTTTCCGTGACCGTGTCGGCAGGTATCAACAGCGCTGTTAGTGTGAAGTGCAATGGGCAGGATCTCGGAACCATCTCCATCAACGTCTCGGAAACCTATTACGAAAAGGGCCACGCCACCAATCGCGTGTTCAACATCACCGACGTACAAGCCACGAATGATATCTCCATTGCCACCCTGTCTGGTGGTCCCGTGCGACTTGACTTCATTTCGCTGACGCTGCCCGAGCCTAAGCCGGCGCCTAACTTGAGCACCGACCAGTTTGCTGTGCCCGAGTACGTCTATAACATCACCAATCAAGACCTGCATGGCGACAGCGCCGTTGACATGGTCATCATCATTCCTGCCACGCAGACGCTGCGTTCGCAAGCCGAGCGGCTGGCCGAGTTCCACCGCACTCACGACGGTCTGCGCGTGCGCATCGTTCCTGCCGACGAGCTCTACAACGAGTTCTCCAGCGGAACCCCCGATGCCACCGCCTACAAGCGCTATCTGAAGATGCTCTACGACCGTGCCGAGACCGAGGCCGACAAGCCGCGCTTCCTGTTGCTCTTCGGCGACTGCGCGTGGGATAACCGCATGCTTACCAGCGACTGGCGGCAAGCCTTGCCCGACGACTACCTGCTTTGCTTCGAGAGCGACGACTCGTTCAGCGAGACATACTGTTACGTCAGCGATGAGTTCTTCTGCATGCTCGACGATGGCGAAGCCCTTACCACCGGCAGCTATCCCTATGAACGACCCGCCGGATTGGCCGATATGGCCGTGGGCCGCTTCCCCGTGACGACAGAGAGCGATGCAAAGGTGATGGTGGACAAGGTCATTAGCTATGCCGAAAACCAAAATGCCGGTGCTTGGCAGAACACCCTTGTGTTCATGGGCGATGACGGCAATGGCAATGCACATATGCGCGACATCAACGATGCTGCCATTGAGACCAACCAGCGCCACCCCGGCTATCTCATCAAGAAAGTGATGTGGGATGCCTACACGCGCGAGACGTCGTCGACGGGTAATAGCTATCCCGAGGTAACGAAGCTCGTGAAGCAATACCAGCAGCAGGGCGCACTCATCATGGACTATGCCGGCCACGGACGTGCCGACCAGGTGTCGCACGAGAATGTGCTGCGTCTGGCCGACTTCCAGCAGTTCTCGAACAAGAATCTGCCGTTGTGGATCACGGCTTCTTGCGATATTATGCCCTACGATGGCTCCACAGCTACCATCGGCGAAACAGCCGTTTTGAACAACAAAGGCGGTGCTATTGCCTTCTATGGCACGGCGCGCACGGTGTTTGTTACGCAGAACAAGGTGATGAATATGGCATTTATGCGGCATGTACTCACCGTCAATGCCGATGGCAAGCCCATTACCCTCGGCGAGGCACAGATGTTGGCTAAGAACGAGATGATCACGAAGCGTCTCGATACCAGCGTGAACATGCTGCAATATCAGTTGCTCGGCGACCCCGCCCTGTCGCTGAATATTCCGACAAGGACGATTGTTGTAGACTCCATCAACGGCATCGCGGCCAATGGCGATGGCGTGCAGATGGCTCAGCTGAAGGCCGGCAGCATTGCCCGCGTGGTGGGACATGTGGCCGATGCCAGCGACTTCAACGGCATTGTTGCTGCCACCGTTCGCGATTCCGAGGAGACAATCACTTGCAAACTGAATAATACAGAGAAAGACGGAGCGCAGACTGCTTTCACCTATCGTGATCGCACGAAGACGCTCTACAACGGAAACGACAGCGTGCGCAACGGCCGCTTCCAGTTGTCGTTTGCCGTTCCGATGGACATCAACTACAAAGATGCCGCCGGATTGATCAACCTGCATGCCGTTTCCAACGACCACCAGCAGCTCGCCCACGGTGCCAACGACCATTTCCTCGTGGGCGGAAGTGCTACGGCGGGCAACGATAGCATCGGTCCCAGCATCTATTGCTATCTGAACTCCCCGTCGTTCGTCAATGGTGGAAATGTGAACACGACGCCCTATTTCGTGGCACAGCTCACCGATCAGGATGGTATCAACACCACCGGCAACGGCGTCGGCCACGATTTGGAGCTCATCATCGATGGTGATATGTCGAAGACCTATGTGCTGAATGACAACTTCCAGTTCGACTTCGGTAGCTATACCACCGGTTCCACCTATTATAATATACCTGAGTTGGAGCCCGGCATGCACACATTGCTCTTCCGTGCGTGGGACGTGCTCAACAACTCGTCGACGGCCCAGTTGTCGTTCAACGTCGTGAAAGGACTGTCGCCGCAACTCTTCAGCGTGAGCTGTACGCAGAATCCTGCAAGGACTGGTACCACGTTCATCATCAGCCACGACCGTACGGGATGCACCGTTGATGTGGAACTCGACATCTTCGACACCAGTGGCCGGCAGTTGTGGCGTCACAACGAGAGCGGTGTTTCAACCAATGGTGCCTACACCCTGACATGGGACCTTACCGTCGATGGCGGTCAGCGACTGCAGACGAGTGTCTATCTCTATCGCGTCAGCATCTCGTCTGACGGCAGTAAGCAGGTGTCGAAGGCCAAGAAACTCGTTGTTATTGCTCCTTAAAAAATGTGGCGAAAACTTAGGCAGTAAAATAAAAGGCAGATTTCTGCGTTATCATATAGTATCAAAAAACAGAACAGAAGGAATATGACAGAAATACAGAATATCAGGAAAGTAGCGCTGTTGGCGTTGTTGCTGTGCTTCATGGCCGTCGTTGGCCGGGCGCAGGACAAGAAAGACATGTTCAACCCCGTCAATGCATCGGTGACTTCGCAGACCATTGCCCCCGATGCCCGTGCCGCCGGTATGGGTGATGTGGGTGCAGCCACCGAGGCCGACGTCAACTCGCAATACTGGAATCCAGCAAAGTATCCGTTTGCCATCTCGCGTGCCGGTGTGTCGCTGAACTACACACCGTGGCTGCGCGAACTCGTCAGCGACATGGATCTGGCTTATCTGGCTGGCTACTATCGCATCGGCGACTACTCGGCCATCTCAGGTTCGCTGCGCTACTTCTCACTGGGTGAAGTGTTTATGACCAGCGACATCTCTGCCACCGATAACGCCATGACCATCAATCCTTATGAGATGTCGGTCGACGTGGCTTATTCGATGATGCTCTCCGAGAAGTTCTCGTGGGCAGCTGCTCTGCGTTTCATCTATAGCGACCTCACCTACGACTACACAGACGACACCTCTCCCGGCTCGGCCTTTGCTGCCGATGTGGCCCTCTACTATCAGGACTACCTGAATCTGGGCGACCGTGAGTGCCAGGTGGGCTTGGGTATGAATGTGTCGAACATCGGTTCGAAGATCACCTTCGGCGGCGACGACAACTCCGAGTTCATTCCTACCAACCTGCGTCTGGGTGCTTCGCTGATGATTCCCATCGACGACTACAACCGCTTCACACTCGCAGCCGATGCCAATAAGTTGCTCGTTCCCACCTATCCGAAGCAGGAAGAAGGCGAGTCTACCGAGGCTTACCAGCAGCGTGTGCAGAAAGACTACTACGACATCTCGTCGATTAGTGGTATCGTGAAGAGCTTTGGCGATGCGCCGAACGGTTTCAAGGAAGAGCTGCAGGAGATTCAGTGGAGTGTGGGTGCCGAGTATTGGTACAACGATAAGTTCACCCTTCGTGCCGGCTATCATCACGAAGCCGAGAACAAGGGTAACCGTAAGTACTTCACGTTTGGTGCTGGTTTCAGGATGAGTGTGTTCTCACTCGATGCCGGTTACGTCATCGCGACTGCAAAGAGCAACCCCCTCGACCAGACGTTGCGTTTCACCCTGTCGTTCGACATGGATGGCATCAAGGATTTGTTTAGAAGATAATTAACCCACCCCCGCCCCTCCCGAGGGGAGGGGAGTTTAATATCCTTTCGTTATGATGAAGAATCATCCTTTCGGAATAAGAGTAGGCATGGGTTACGACGTACACCAATTGGTGGAAGGACGCGACCTTTGGTTGGGTGGCATCAAGATTGACCACTCGCTGGGGTTGCTGGGTCACAGCGATGCCGATGTGCTCATTCATGCCATTTGCGATGCATTGCTCGGTGCAGCTGGTCTGCGCGACATCGGTTTCCATTTCCCCGATACTTCGGAGGATACACTCGACATGGATAGCAAGATCATTTTAAGGAAGACCGTCGAATTGTTGCGTGAACAAGGTTATGAGGTTGGCAATGTGGATGCAACGGTGTGTGCAGAGCGTCCGAAGCTCAATCCGCACATTCCACAGATGCAACAGACCATGGCTCAGGTGATGGACGTTGACCCAGGTTCTGTTTCCATCAAGGCCACCACTACGGAGCGCCTGGGCTTCACCGGTCGCGAGGAAGGCATCTCTGCTTATGCCGTCGCCTTGATTTTTAAAGTCTGATTGCTGCGGACAGTTTCCTTACTCAGATAAAAAAGATACTCCCGCTTCTCATGGGCAATGTGCCAGAGGAGCGGGAGTATTGTTGTTTTGATGATGCTGTATGCTGGCAGAAGGTTCTTACATATATCCCAGCCAGCGCAGGATGTCGTTCAGGTTCGCCACCACCATCAGCAAGATAAGAATACCGAAGCCTACATACTCCGCCCGAATCATGAAATTCTCCGACGGCTTGCGGCCGGTAATCATCTCGTAGAAGAGGAACAGCACGTGTCCACCATCGAGGGCGGGGATGGGAAGGATGTTCATGAAGGCAAGGATGATGCTCAGGAAGGCCGTCATCAGCCAGAACATGTGCCAGTCCCAGACGGGTGGGAACAAGCTTCCGATGGCTCCGAAGCCGCCCAGCGACTTGGCACCGTCGGCGGAGAACAGATACTTCAGGTCGCCCACATAGCCACCCAGCACGTTCCATCCGTAGGTGATGCCAGCGGGGAAGCTCTCGAAGAACCCGTACTTAATCTTCGTCGGCTCGTAGTAGCTCAGAATACTCGTCATGCCTACGCCGAGTTGCAACTCAGGAGTGAGGACGACGGTGGCGGTGTCGGCAGCGATGGCTGCAGCGACACTATCGTTGCCGGCGGGCAGTGCCTCTTTGTGTGCAAACACTACCGTTGCCGTGCGCAGGCGCAGACTGTCGGCAGAGGTCTTTGCCTCCGTCATCTGGTCGGCCAGACGACCTGTCTGTTGTGTGAACTCGTTCCATGAGTCAACGGCGGTTCCGTTGATGGCGAGAATCTTGTCGCCCCTACGGATTCCAGCCTTCTGAGCTGGTGAGTCGGGCAAGACACTGTCAATCTCGGCAGGGATGAACGGGCGGCAGAAGTTGGGCGTTGCCTTTAGCATGCCCAGCAGGTTGATATCGCCTGGCAATGCAATCTTCATGGGCTTGCCATCACGGATGATGCGAACCTCATGAGCCACGCTGATGTCGCGGAAGAGGTCGGCCGAGAAATCCTTGAAGTCGCCTTCCTCTGTGCCGATTAGGATGTCACCGTCGCGGAATCCGTAGTTCTTTGCTTCCTGGTTGAACTTCATACCCATCTTCATATCCTTCGTGGCGATGTACTCGTCGCCCCAGGTGAAGAGCACCATAGAATAGATGAACAGCGCCAGCAGGAAGTTCACCAGCACACCACCGATCATGATGAGCAGTCGTTGCCATGCCGGCTTCGACCGGAACTCCCATGGTTGTTCGGGTTGTTTCATTTGTTCCGTGTCGAACGACTCGTCAATCATACCGGCAATCTTGCAATAGCCGCCCAGTGGCAGCCAGCCCATACCGTACTGCGTGTCGCTCTTCTTCGGTTTGAACTTGAAGAGGGAGCCGTCCCACTTGCCGATGCCGATGTCGAAGAACATGTAGAACTTCTCGACGCGCACGCCGAAGAGTTTCGAGAAAAAGAAGTGGCCACCCTCGTGCAGGAGCACAAGCAATGAGATGGCCAGCAGGAATTGCAGGAGTTTAATCAGAAATATTTCCATGTTGTAATTCTATAAGCAAATCATAAATAGTAAAAATGAGCCAACCACCAATGAAAACTTCAATCCCAGTGCATTGGAAATGAGCATGAATGTAGACAATTGCATATCGGTCTGCCCTTGTTCCAAGGCAGATATATATTCACGCTTCTTGCCGATTCGCTCACCCAATTCTTTCTGCGTGATTTTCTGGCGTTTGCGCTCTTCACGGAGAAGCTCTGCATAATACCATGCCTCGGCTTTCGCTTGAAACTCTTTGCGCGATGCAGACCCTACCGGTCCATATTTTTCCGACAGGTGGTCTTCAACCTTGGGCAACTTCTCCCATTTTTCTTCACTAATCTTTATCATAGGTTTTCCTCCCATTGTTTTAATAACCTTTGTGCCTTTTTAATCTCTGCCTGATATTGTTTTGAGCTTTTTTCAATAAAGGAATTCAGCATGACCATTCGCTTGCATTCCATGAAATTATCGGCATCAATGGCAAAGAGTACCGTTCGGTGTTGATTGTTACCCAAAGAAACACGCATCTCATAGAACTCCGTCTTTTCCAGACGTTTGACGAATTTTGTGCTAACTACATATTTTGTGAACATGATTTCGAATACATAGTCATACTTTTCCCTCACTTTTTCGGGCAAGTTCTGATAGTATTCTTCAAATTCTTTGGTATATGTAGCTTCTCTTATTCTATCTTTCACGTTGCAAAAGTAATGTATTTATTACGTATTTCCAAATATAAAGGAAGAAAAATCTTACATTTTATGTTTATTTTGCAATCAGCACCTACTGTAGCTCTTCGGTTTACAGTAATTCACTTGCGATGCGACGCGCCTCGGCATCGGTTTGCAGATAGGTGTCGAGGGTGGGGGTGGCACTGAAGGTGGCACGCTGCATGGTTTCGCCGATGATGTCGGCCATCTGCGGGAACGAGCAGCGGTCGTGGCGGAACGCCTCATTCACAATCTCGTTGGCGGCATTCACGATGCATGGCATGTTGCCACCGCGATGGATGGCGTCGAAGGCCAGCTGCAGACAGCGGAACTTCTCGACGTCGGGCTCCAGGAATTCCAGGTCGTGGCTCTTGAAGAGGTCGAGGCGCGGACCGTTCAGGTGCAGACGCTCGGGGAACGAGAAGGCATACTGGATGGGCAGTCGCATATCGGGCACACCGAGTTGCGCCTTCACGCTTCCATCGGCAAACTGTACGGCACTGTGCACAATCGATTGCGGATGGATGAGCACTTGTATGCGGTCAGCGGGAACGCCGAAGAGCCAGCGTGCCTCCATCACCTCGAAGCCTTTGTTCATGAGTGTTGCCGAGTCGATGGTAATCTTTGCGCCCATGTCCCATGTGGGATGCTTCAGGGCATCGGCAGCGGTGACCGTCTGCAACTGCTCTTGCGTGAACTTGCGGAAGGGTCCACCCGAGCAGGTGAGCAGGATTTTTTCTATTTCGTTGTCGCCTTCGCCTACCAAGCTCTGGAAGATGGCAGAGTGCTCGCTGTCGACGGGCAGGATGGGCACGTGGTACTCCTCAGCCAGCTGGCAGATGAGTTCGCCAGCCACGACGAGTGTCTCCTTGTTGGCCAGACATATCTTCTTCCGTGCACGGATGGCATGGATGGTTGGCTCAAGACCAGAAAAGCCCACCATGGCTGTGAGCACCATGTCGATGGGGCCGGCCTCCACGATGTCGCAGAGAGCCTGTGCTCCGGCATAAACTTTGATGTCGGGGCGGTCGCTGAGCAGCGCCTTCAGTTCGTCGTAGCGCTCCTCGTTGGCAATGACCACCGCGGCTGGGTTATACTGCAGAGCCTGCTTGGCCAGCAGTTCCACTTTGTTGTTTGCCGTGAGGGCATACACCTCGTAGCGGTCCTCATGCTGCGAGATGACGTCGAGTGCCTGGGTGCCGATAGAACCGGTAGAGCCAAGGATGCATATAGAGTGTTTCATATAAGTGTTCAATGCGCCTGCGGCGCGGTTCAAATGTCGCTGCGCGACGGTTCAAAGGCTGCTGCGCAGCGTTCAAGGTTCAATGCACCTGTCGGTGCGGTTCAAATGTCGCTGCGCGACGTTCAAAGTTCTAGGAGTCCCTCGGGGATGATCATTGTGATGGTGCGTGCCTCCGTGTCGACGTCTGTGATCAGGTCGTCGCTGGCAGGCACGAGCACATCGCGTCCGTCGGGAGTCTTAATATCAAATAAGGTGTTGATGGTGGTGTCGTCGACGGTGGTGATTGTGCCGACGGGGGCTGCATCTTCATCGGCTGCGTCGTTGAGTACGGTGAAACCAACGATTTGTGCCCACGAGAGTTCGCCATCGTCATCGGCTGGCACCTCACTGCGCAGGAAGTACACGTCGCAGCCTGTCAGTTGGCGAGCCTGCTCCTGTGTGTTGATGTCGCAGAATCGCACCAGCGCGGTTTCGTCGCTGCGGAAGCGATACTCTTCCATGAAGAACGGCACGAGGATACCGTCGACTTCCAAGATGAGGTATTCCGATTCAGCCCGATCGAAGACGTCGTCGCTGAAATGGAAGAGCACCTCACCTTTCACGCCATGCGGCTTGCCGATGCGTCCTATCTGGTAGACATCCTCTTTCTTAATCATTGACACGAGTGATTTTTGCACCGAGCTGGTTCAGTCGGTGTTCAATGTTTTCATAGCCGCGGTCTATCTGTGCGATGTTGGCAATGCGGCTGGTGCCATTGGCCGAAAGGGCAGCAATGAGCAGGGCGATACCCGCACGGATGTCGGGACTCGTCATACGTCCAGCACGCAGACGGATTTTCCGATCGTGGCCCACGACGACTGCTCGATGCGGGTCACAGAGAATGATCTGTGCACCCATGTCGATGAGTTTGTCGACGAAGAACAGTCGGCTCTCGAACATCTTCTGGTGGATGAGCACCGAGCCTCGTGCCTGCGTGGCTACAACGAGTAGCACACTCAGCAGGTCGGGCGTGAGTCCTGGCCACGGAGCATCGGCAAGCGTCATGATGGTTCCATCGATGAACGACTCCACGGCGTAGTGAGGTTGACGCGGAATGAACAGATCGTCGCCGTCTTCCTTGATCTTGATGCCCAGCCGGCGGAAGGCATCGGGGATAATGCCCAGGTTCTTCAGCGACACATTCTTGATCGTGATGCCATCGCCCACCATAGCAGCCATTCCAATGAACGAGCCCACCTCAATCATATCAGGCAGAATCGTGTGATGGGCACCGTGTAGCGACTTCACGCCGACGATGGTAAGCAGGTTTGAGGCAATGCCGCTGATCTGTGCACCCATGGCGTTCAGCAGGTGGCATAGCTGCTGCAGATAGGGTTCGCAGGCAGCATTGTAGATGGTGGTGGTGCCCTCGGCCATCACGGCAGCCATGACGACATTCGCTGTTCCCGTCACCGAAGCCTCGTCGAGCAGCATGTAGCAGCCCTTCAGACGTTTGGCCTCGATGTCGTAGACATTGCGTTCTTCTTCGTGCACGAACTTTGCACCCAACTTCTTGAATCCCAGGAAGTGGGTGTCTAGACGGCGGCGACCAATCTTGTCGCCACCCGGCTCGGCGATGACGGCCTTGCCGAAACGTCCGAGCAGCGGACCGATGAGCAACACCGAGCCGCGCAGCGAGGCACACTTGCGTACAAATGCGTCGCTCTGCAGATAGTCCAGGTTCAGGTTCTTGGCGCAGAACGTGTAGTCGTTGGGCGCATTCTTCTTCACGTCCACCCCCATGTCCTTCAGCAGGCGGATGAGGTTGTTCACGTCCAGAATGTCGGGCACGTTCTTGATATGTACCTCATCGTCGGTGAGCAGACAGGCACTAATCACCTGCAGGGCCTCGTTCTTGGCGCCCTGTGGTGTGATGGTTCCTTTGAGCAGTTGGCCTCCTTCTATGATGAATGATTCCATAAGCGTGTTTTTTGGTGTGTGTGAGTAGGGAGAAAGCAGAACGGGTGGGTTCAGCGTTTCTTCTTCTTGGTGCGCACTTCCATGTCTCTCATCGAGACCTTCTCGAACTTGAACGTGCTCAAGTCGAGCTGGATTTTTCCGTCGGTAAAACGAGCCAGGTCACTTGCCACCTTCTCATCGTCTGACGAGCCGTGGCTCCACAGCATCAGATTACGCTTCATCTGGTTGGCGGTGACGCGAGCCAGCTCGTCGCGCTCCTTGCCCGGAGGCATCTGCTTCAGCTTGTCGAACAGCTCGAACACCATGTAGCCATAGTGTCTCACAGCGATGTCCTTCATCGGGTAGGGCATCGGCTCGGGACGAGTGGTGATGTCGGCAGCCTGATGAATGTCGTACGGCCAGTCGATGTCGAGTTCGAAGTTGCTCATCAGCGCCAAATGGTCCCAGAGCTTGTGCTTGTAGTCGGCATTTTGTCGGTTCTGTGGGAACATGCGGTCCATGATGGCCACAATGGTTTGTGCGCAGCGCTGCCGTTCTTTCTTGTCGGGAAGAGTCTTGGCATGGTCCACCATGCGTTGAATCTCTCGACCATACTCTGGCAGAGCCAGCTTCTCACGTTGCGTGTTGTAGTCTAATCCTTCTATATTCATGAATCCTCCCCCGACCCCTCCTGTAGAGGGGAGTGCCTGCCGGTTTCAGGGGGATGTGCAGGCTTGCTATGTTCTTTTTTATTATAGTAGCTTTTTCGGTTGCTTGGCCACGAAGTCCTTCAAATAGAAAGGAACGAAGTAGGCCACGTCCTCGAACTTCTCTTGGAAGAAGCGGCGCTCGGCCAGGGGGAACATCCACCGTGCCAGCGGCACGATATTCTCAATGAGGTGTGCATTCGGGTGGTTGATGGCTTCCATGCACTTTGCGGCGCCGTTTCCAAAGAAGTATACGGGTCGCTCGTCGAGATACTCGCGGTAGGTGTCGGCATCTACGATGTCGGCCTGTATGCCCCTTACCTCATGCAGCGCACGGTCGAAGAGCTGCGCATACACCTCCATGCGACGTGCGTCGATCATCGGGCAGAGCAGGGCATTCTCTTCCTTCACTTTCTCGGCAAGCAGCACGGGCACGCACAGCAGTTCCAATGTCGGAACGCTGATGAGTTTCAGGTTCTGTCCGTAGCAGATGCCCTTCGCCACCGATGTGCCCACGCGCAAGCCTGTGTAGCTGCCGGGACCGCTGCTCACAGCCACGGCGTCGAGGTCGATGAGTTGGGAGTCGGTGAACGACAATGCTTCGTCGATGAAGACGCCTGCCATCACCGCACTGCCTCGCCGCTGAGCACCCTTTCCGTCCTTGTTGTCCTTGTCGTCGAGCTCCGGTCGGTCTTCGCGTTCGAAGATGCATTTTCCGTCCTGGCTAACGGCCACGGAACACACGTCGGTGCTTGTTTCTATATGCAATATTGTCGACATAATTGCTTTTTCTTCATAAATAAAGTGCAAATTTACTGATTTTTCGTCGGAATTTCGTACTTTTGCAGAAATTTAACGCATAAAAACCATTATGATACTATCAATGACGGGTTACGGCAAGGCTGTCGTGGCCTATAAAGACAAAAAAATCAACGTCGAAGTGAAGTCGCTCAACTCCAAGCAACTCGACCTTTCGACACGCATCGCACCCCTCTATCGTGAGAAGGAAATGGAGATTCGCCAGATGGTGGCGAAGAGTGTGGAACGAGGGAAAGTGGACTTCTCCATCTGGGTGGAGAAGGATGCTGGTTCGGATGCCACACCCATCAACGGAGCCATCGTCGAGAACTACTACCAGCAGCTGCGGCGCATCGTCGACCAGGTGGGAATCCCCGAGCCGCAGGACTGGCTGCAGACGCTCATGCGACTGCCCGATGTCACCACGCGCACCGAGATGGAAGAGCTCGATGAAGAGGAGTGGAAGGCTGCCCGTCGGGCCATCGAAGAGTCCTTGGCACAGCTCGAGGCGTTCCGTCGTCAAGAGGGTGCCGCCCTGCAGCGTAAGTTCACGGAGAAGATTGATAATATCGCCTCGCTGCTCGCACAGATAGAACCCTACGAGAAGTCGCGCGTGGAGAAGATCCGCCAGCGCATCGTCGATGGTCTGAAGGAGATTCCCGAGGTTGACTACGACAAGAACCGCCTCGAGCAGGAGCTCATCTACTACATCGAGAAGCTCGACATCAGCGAGGAGAAGCAGCGTCTGGCCAACCATCTGAAGTACTTCCGCGAGACCATGCAGGAAGAAGGTCGCGGCATCGGCAAGAAGCTCGGCTTCATCGCGCAGGAGATGGGTCGCGAGATCAACACCACCGGCTCTAAATCGAATCAAGCCGAGATGCAAAACCTCGTCGTCATGATGAAGGACGAGCTCGAGCAGATCAAGGAGCAAGTGCTGAACGCACTGTAAGACCTCCCCCGACCCCTCCGAAGGAGGGGAGGGCCTCGCGGGTTGAGTTTCGTAGTGATTAACATTAGTTTTAGATGGATATGCAAAGTGATGGAGAGTGGCGGCGTCCAAGGTATGAAACTACAGATGCTTCTACTTACGAGTTGCTGAAGAAAAATGCAAAAAGCAATCGCCGTTATTCTACTGATGCTGAGGCGATTCTGTGGCAATATTTGCGAGGAAGGCAACTGGGAGAACGTTTCCGGAGGCAACATCCAGTAGCAGGCTATATTCCCGACTTCGTATGTCTCAGTAAAAAACTCGTCGTAGAGGTTGATGGGGGCTATCATTTTTTTGAGGATCAGCTTCTGAGCGATGAGGAAAGAACACGCTATCTCGAAGCACAAGGTTTTAGGGTTGTTCGCTTCACCAATGAAGAAGTGATAGGAAATACTGAAGAAGTTATCAATGAAATAATATCAGCACTGAATATGGAAGATATTAATAACAACAATGAAAATGTCCTGCAAGAGCAGAGTGTAGAACCCCTTCGCAGTCCGGCAGGCACTCCCCTCCTTTGGAGGGGCCGGGGGAGGTTGATTATTGTTAGTGCACCTTCGGGCAGTGGCAAGTCGACCATTGCGAACTGGCTGATGCAGGAGCATCCGGAGTTGAATTTGTATTTCTCCATCTCGTGTACCAGCCGTGCGCCACGTGGCACCGAGCAGGATGGCGTGGAGTATTTCTTCCTTACTCCTGAGGAGTTCCGCGCAAAGATTGAGAACGACGAGTTCCTGGAGTATGAGGAGGTGTATGAAGACCGCTTCTATGGCACGCTGAAGAAACAGGTGGAGCGACAGCGCCGCGCAGGCCAGAACGTCGTCTTCGACGTCGACGTGAAAGGTGGCGTTAACATCAAGCGCCACTATGGCGATGAGGCCCTGAGCATCTTCATCCAGCCACCATCCATCGATGAGCTGCGTCGCCGTCTCGTCAGTCGTGCTACTGACACACCTGAGGCTATTGAGGAGCGATTGGCCAAGGCCGCCTACGAGATGACGTTCGCTCCGCAGTTCGACTGCATCCTTGTCAACGACGACCTCGAGGTCGCCAAGGCTGAGGCGCTAAAGCTCGTTGGCGAGTTCTTAACCCAGCCCCTCCCGAAGGAATTGGAGTCTGAATAGTATTGGACATGGAAGAGGACGTTCTTCAACGTGACAAAAGTCACGGAACGAAGTCACATAACGCTCAACTATGAAGATAGGCATCTACGGAGGGTCGTTCAACCCTATTCATCGCGGACACGTCGCCCTGGCACGGCAGATACTCCGCAAGGCTCGGCTCGACGAGGTGTGGTTCCTCGTGTCGCCGCTGAACCCGTTCAAGCAGGCCGATACCGACC
>JAEEGF011633984.1_pt1 | contig 17010 bp, 10 predicted proteins | sample 9134171 | NCBI WGS metagenome assembly JAEEGF01 (sample SAMN16246542, study PRJNA631951) | gut metagenome | biome: gut microbiome; feature: rumen; material: AP-attached | host: Bos | place: Iran: Karaj | collected 2018-10 | reverse complement strand
GGTCGCCTTTCATATCGGCCATGAAGCAGGGAACTCCTGCCTGCGAGAAGGTTTCAGCGATTACCTGCAGGGAGACGGTCTTACCTGTACCGGTCGCTCCGGCAATGAGGCCGTGCCTGTTGGCCATTTCACCATTGATGCATATGGGGCCGTTCGCGCTGTGGGCCACGTAGAGTTTGTTGTCAGGAGATAACATAAGCTGTATTGTTTCGCATTGTTGAGATAAGGACAAATTTAACAAATTCCATATATTTGTAAGACACAATTCGACATTATGAAGAAAATCCTCTTATCATTCCTGGCCGTGATGGTGGCTTTTTCTGCCTTCGCACAGCGGCAGCAGCGCAGTCAGGTCGAGTACGCTACCGAAGAAAACATTTTCTATTCGCAGAACACCGATGCTTATTCCCTCGAGCGCTGCGTGCTCGACGTCTATTTCCCTGCCGGCGTTATGGACTGCCCGGTGATAGTGTGGTTCCACGGCGGCGGACTTACTTCGGGCAACAAGTTCATCCCGGAGCAGCTCAAGAACCGCGGATATGTGGTGGTAGCAGCCAACTACCGTCTTATGCCCAAGGTTGAGGTGACGGAATGCATCGACGATGCCGCAGCGGCCGTGGCCTGGGTGTTCGACAATGCCAGGAAATACGGAGGTGACCCCGACAACATCTATGTCAGCGGCCACTCCGCAGGAGGATATCTCACCAGTATGATAGGTCTCGACAAGAAATGGCTTGCGAAATACGGCAAGGACGCCGACCGCCTGGCAGCCCTGATACCTTTCAGCGGACAGGTGATGACGCACTATGAGTACCGCAAGCGCCACGGAGGTCAGGAACTCCTGCCGACCATCGACGATACGGCTCCCATAGCGCACATCCGTGCCGATGGCCCGCCCTACGTCATCGTCTCAGGCGACCGCGAGCAGGAACTCTACGGCCGCTACGAGGAGAACGCCTATATGTGGCGTATGATGAAGCTGATAGGCCACGAGCAGACCTTCATCTACGAGCTTGACGGATACAGCCACGGTGCGATGGCAGAACCTGCCTTCCATATCCTGAGGCAGTATGTGAAGAGAAGAGTCAACTAGACAGTTTCGACCTCGGGGCTGAGGGTTACTCCGAAGGTTTCTTCCACCTTTTTGATGATATTGTCGGCGAGCCGGATGATGTCGGCTGCGCAGGCGTGTCCGCGGTTCACCAGGATCAGCGCGTGCTTTTCGTATACCGCCGCGTCACCCACAGTCATCCCCTTGCATCCGCTGCGGTCGATGAGCCAGCCTGCGGAGAGTTTCACGCCTCTGCCTGTGCCCGTAGGATAGTGGGGCATATCGGGATATCGCTTCTGCAGGGCGGTGAACGTCTTCTTGCTGACCACCGGGTTCATAAAGAAACTGCCAGCGCTTCCGATGACTTCCGGGTCGGGAAGTTTGGATTGCCTGGTGGCGATGACTGCTTCCCTCACTTTCTGAAGGGTCGGCTCGCCTTCGATCCTGGCGGCCAGGTTGCCGTATTCCAACGAGAACGACGGGACGAGCGAGAGCTTGAACACCACCTTCAGCACGAAATATCGCTTGCCGCTCTTCTTGAAGACGCTGGAGCGGTAGCCATATTCACATTCGTCGGGGAAGAACACCCTGGGATGCCCTGCGACCGTGTCATAGACCTCCACCGAACTAACCAGGTTGCCGGCCTCTGCGCCGTAGGCTCCGATGTTCTGCACGGCGGCTGCACCCACGTCACCTGGAATCAGGGAGAGGTTCTCGGCTCCGTACCATCCGTTCTCCACGCAGAGTGCCACGAAGTCGTCCCAGCGCATACCTGCGCCGACCCGCACGCGTACATATCCGTTGCCGCGGGAGGCTTCCCAGCTTGTGTCGGTGCAGCGGAACACGCTGCCCTCGACTGCAGGCTTCGAGAACAGCAGGTTGCTGCCGGCTCCTACCGGGAGCCAGGGCTTGGGAGCCTTTGCCAGGCAGGCTTCGAGCTGCTCCGCGTCCGCATATTCGAACCAGTTGTCGGTGCAGGCCTCGAGGCCCAGCGTGTTCGGAATCCTGACGGCCATAGCCAGATTAGAACATATAGTCCCAGCAGGGGAGCATTACGTGCTCGCCGCTGAGGGCATTGATGGATTTGCTGTCGAGATACTTGCGGTTGATGACGATGCGGAACAGATATTCGTCGAACCAGCGGTCGGTGAATGTGAGGTAGCCGTGGTCGCCCGATGCGGCGCCCCAGCTGTTCTCGAACTGCCATTTGACGGGCACGTCATTGTCGTCGGTGTCGCAGGCCACTATCAGCATAGCGTGCGACGAACCGCTCTGGCGGGTGAGGATGCGGGCTTTCTTGTCCATAGCCAGCTTCACGCCCATAAGACTCTCATAATCGTAGGTTCCGGGATCGAGGATGCCGGCGCCAGCGGCGGTGTTGCTCTGCTTGCCCACGTCGCAAGATGCGTACATCGGCTCGTCAGCCTTGATGGACTTCAGGGCGGCGACCTTGATAACATCGTTGGGCAGGTTGAGGTAGTACCAGTTGATACCTTCCACGCTGTTGCGGTAGTTCTCTATCTCGTAGACCTTGTAGTAGGGCCTGGTGGGGTCGTTCATTATCATTACGTAGGTGTCCGGGTTGTAGTTTGCCGGAATCACGCTCTTGTAGAACTCGGCGGGAGTGGTCTTCACGGTTTGCACCTTGCCGTCCTTGTCCTTGTAGCGCCAGGTGAATTCTGCCGGGGGTTCGCCGAGACAGAGGGCAAGCACGCGGTAGACGTCCTTGAGGATCTCGACCTTCTGGTCGCGCACTGCGGCGATTGACTTGCCGGCGGCGCACATCTCGCGGAGTTCATATCCGCCTGCACGCAGCCTTTCGTTGAGGATGCTCAGCATCTGGCTGGTGTTGTTGGAATGCTCGGTTTCGGGCATAATCTCGGCAGGCACCACGCCATATTTCTCACCGATGTTCCAGAACAGGTTCCATACGCCGCCGTCGCTCACCGGGCTCTTGAAATAGGTCACGACCTCGCGGTCGTCGAACGAGCGGTCGGCAGTGGCTATGATGTCCTCCAGGAAGAGGTTGGCCTTCTCGAACATATCCCAGAAATAGCTGAAGTTGTGGGAGAAGTCGAAGCTGTTGACATTGTAGCGCTTCATCGCGATGGGGCGCAGCTGGTTCATCGAAGTGAACATCCAGCAGCGGCCGGAACTCTGCTGGTCGGTGATGCCCTTGACGGAGGTGGTGTATTTGAAGAAATGGTCCACCGGTTCCGCCGAATGGTTCAGGGCGAGGGCCTTGATGCTCTTGTTGTTGACAAGTATGTTCTGGATAGCGGCAGTGGAGCCGTCCTTGACGAAGCTCGACTGGATCTTGCTCAGCTCTGACGGAGAGATGGTCTGGGCGAAGACCGTTGCGCAGATAAGCAGCGCAGGCAATGACAATATCTTTTTCATAATGGTACAAAGTTAATTAACTTTACACGTTACATAAAAACTTAAATCTATGTTCAGCAGAAATATTTACGTCTCACGCAGACAGAAACTCATAAAGAGCGTCAAGGAAGGCCTGCTCCTTTTCCTTGGCAACAGCGAAGCTCCCCTAAACTACAGCGACAATCAGTACACCTTCCGTCAGGACAGCACCTGGCTGTACTACTTCGGCATAGACAAGCCCGATATGGCAGCCATCATCGACGTAGAGAGCGGTGAGGAGAAAATCTTCGGTGACGACGTCGACATCGACGACATCATCTGGATGGGTCCCCAGCCCTCTGTGGCAAGCCAGGCAGAAGAAGTGGGTGTGTCGAGGACCGCACCTCTGGCAGACCTTGACAGGGTGGTGAAGGCGGCATTGGCCAGGGGCCGCAAGGTTCATTTCCTGCCTCCCTACCGTTTCCGCAATATGATATGGCTGAACTCCCTGCTGGGCGTGGGCTTCGACAGGATGAAAGAAGAGGCGAGCGTGGAGTTCATCAAGGCAGTAGTGGAGATGCGCCTTGTGAAGGAGCCCTGCGAGATACAGCAGATCGACCTGGCCTGCAACCTCGGATATGCGATGCATATGGCCGCAACCAAGCTGATGAAGCCCGGGATGCTTGAGCAGGACCTCGTGGGTGTGATGGAAGGCGTGGTGATCAGCGGAGGCTATATTCCTTCGTTCCCCACCATCCTGTCGCAGAACGGTGAGACGCTGCACAACCATTCGCATCACCAGGTACTGACCGAAGGCCGCCTGACAGTGATTGACGCCGGAGCGGAGATAGCCAGCCACTACTGCTCCGACTTCACCCGCACTCTGCCCTGCAGCGGTCGTTTCACCGAACAGCAGAAGGACATCTATACCATAGTTTCGGAAGGCAACAACCTGGCGCTGGGTCTTGCCCGTCCTGGCATCAGCTACCGCGAGGTACATCTGTCAGTGTGCCGCCTTATGCTCCAGGGCCTGAAGAACCTCGGTCTGGTAAAGGGTGACGTGGACGAAGCCCTCGCCGCAGGCGCCGCCGGGCTGTTCATGCCTCACGGCCTGGGCCACAATATGGGCCTCGACGTGCACGATATGGAGAACCTCGGAGAGAACTATGTGGGTTACGACGAGACAGTCACCCGCTCCACCCAGCTCGGCCTCGGCTCGCTGCGTATGGCCAGGGTGCTGAAGCCCGGTAACGTGGTGACCGACGAGCCCGGCATATATTTCATCCCCGCCCTCATCGACAAATGGAAAGCAGAAGGCACCTGCCGTGACTTCATCGCTTTCGACAAGCTGGACGCATACCGCACATTTGGCGGCATACGCATCGAGGACGACCTGCTCATCACCGAGAGCGGCGCACGCCTGCTCGGCTCGAAACGCCTCCCGAGGACGGTAGAAGAAGTTGAAAACGCAATGGCACAGGAATAATTATGAAAAAAGCACTCATCATAGCCTCGATTATGGCAATCTTATCTATGACGGCCTGCAAGACGCAGCAGGCAGACAGCGGCGAGATCGCAAAACCCGAAAACCTTGCTGCAGGAGGCCACTTCACAGCCGAGATTATGCATCAGCTGGGCAAGGTGTCCGACCCTCAGGTGAGTCCCGACGGCAGCCGCATTCTCTTCGGAGTCACATATACCAGCATAGAACAGAACAAGGGCGTCCGCCAGTTGTTCGTGATGGACATCGACGGCGGCGGCCGCACCCAGATCACTCATTCTGGCAAGAGCTGCTCGAATGCACGCTGGCTTGATGACAAGACAATCGTATACCTTTGCGGAGGACAGATGTACAAGATGCCCGTAGCCGGAGGCGCTGCAGTGCAGGTAAGCAATGTTGAAGGAGGTATGTCCGAGTTCAAGCTTTCCGACGACCTCAGCAAGGTGATGTATGCAGGCACGGTGAAGAACTACACCGCCCCGACCGACGTATATCCCGACCTGGACAAGGCTTCGGTCCGCACCATCGACGGCCTTATGTACCGTCACTGGGACCACTTCGTGGAGGATATTCCCCACACTTTCACTGCCTCTTTCGACGGCAGCAAGGTCGGCGAGGGCAAGGACATCCTCGAAGGCCAGCCTTTCGAACTCCCCACTGAGCCCTTCGGAGGCCTGGAGCAGCTCAGCTGGAGCCCCGACGGAAGCAAGATCGCCTACTCCTGCCGCAAACTGACGGGAATCGACTACGCTTTCTCCACAAATACCGACATCTATCTCTATGACGTAGCCACCGGATCCTGCGAGAACCTTACCGAAGGAATGCCTGGCTACGACACCGAGCCCGTGTTCAGCCCCAAGGGCGATATGATAGCCTGGTGCAGTATGGAGAGAGCCCGCTACGAGGCCGACAAGGTGCGCATCTTCGTTATGGACCTTGCCACCCGCAGCAAGAGAAAACTGACTGCCGATTTCAAATACAACGGCTCGATACCGGTGTGGAGCGCCGACCAGCGCTACATCTATTTCGCATCGCTCGTGGAAGGCGTCCAGGAAATCTGGCGCTGCGACCTTGCCTCTTCAAAGATGGAGCGTGTCACCCCTCAGCACGAATGGTATGACTTCGACACTCCGGCAGTGCTTGCAGACCGTATCATCACCACCAACCAGTCGATGATGCGTCCTTCGGAGATCGTTTCCGTGTCGCTTGCCGACGGCAGCTGGAAGCAGCTTACCCACGAGAACGACGACATCTTGGCCAAGTTGGAACAGCCGAAAGTCGAGGAGCGCTGGATCACCACTACCGACGGCAAGAAGATGCTCACCTGGGTTCTATATCCCGACGGCTTTGACGCTTCGAAGACCTATCCGGCCATCCTTGTATGTCTCGGAGGCCCCCAGGGCACGCTGAGCCAGGGCTGGTCGACCCGCTGGAACTATCGTCTTATGTGCTCGCAGGGCTATATAATGGTGCTGCCCAACCGTCGCGGAACGACCGCCTTCGGACAGGAATGGACAGAGCAGATATCCGGTGACTACATCGGTCAGAACATGCAGGACTACCTGCGTGCCGCAGACGTTATGCTTGCAGAGCCTTATGTTGGCAAGATGGCCGCAGTTGGAGCAAGCTACGGAGGATATTCGGTATACTATCTGGCCGGCATCCACCAAGGCCGTTTCAGTGCCTTCATAGCGCACGCAGGCATCTTCAATGAAGAGCATATGTATGAGATGACCGAGGAGATGTGGTTCCCCGACTGGGACAACGGCGGAATAGCCCGTCCCGACGAGGTGATGGGAGGAGCTCCGTGGAGCGACAATCCCGTTGCCCGCCGCCACTACGCCAACTCTCCGCACACTCTCATCAAGAACTGGGACACTCCCATAATGGTCATCCACGGAGAGCTTGACTACCGTGTTCCGGTCGACCAGGGAATGGCAGCCTTCAACTCAGCCCAGATGATGGGCGTGCCTTCGAAGATGCTGCTCTTCCCCGACGAGAACCACTGGGTGCTCAAGCCGCAGAACTCTGTGTACTGGCACCGGCAGTTCTTCGACTGGCTCGACCGCTGGTGCAAGTAGGACTTCCTGAGTAATGCCACCTTCGGGTGGCATGCTTTTAGCTAATATGACTGTCAAATCAATATTGACTAGTTATGGTAACTCTTTATTTACTCCTCGGACTAGTGTACAATACCCAAAACCCCCAATGGAACACGGCGCAGTATGCGCAATTGTGGAACCAGGTAGAGAAGGCTCTCAATGACGGGAAGCCGCAGACTGCTGCAAAATATCTCGGAGAACTCGAAGAGATGACCCGCAACGCAGGGGACGAACTCGAGCGCCTCGAGGTGATGCGTCAGAGGTACGACTGTATGTCGCGCTACAACTGGAAGGAAGCGCGGGAATACTATGACGGCTACACCTCCTTCAGGGATTCCGTGTTCAGGGACCTCGATACCAACATAGAAAAATACAACAGGCACCCGAGGGTCATAATGCTCATCACAGAGAAGATCTCGCGTCTCTACAATGCCGAGAATTCCAAGGATGAGAAGGACCAGAGCGAGGATGTATTCAAGAATATCCGCAAGATGTGCCAGGAAGCCATCAAGGCTTTCCCGAAATCGGACCATACGAACAGGCTGAAGAGCATCATCTCCAATATGGATTCGGCCTGGCTGAACTTCAGCGGTCCCGACAGGGGCTATCCGGGCTCCGAGTTCACCTATGAGGTGAACGCCAAGAACATCGCTTCCGCAGACTTCAAGGTCTACAGGCTCACCGGCCGCTACAGCATCGGCGACGGGGAGAAGTTCGCAAAATATGACAGCGGCTCTTCACGCTGCGTGCTGGTCGGCTCCAGGAAACTCGACTCTTTCAAGAACAAGTACAATATCCGCGAAGAACTGAAGACCAGCTGGAAGTTCGAGCAGGAAGGCCTTTACATAGTCAAGATCGTCTCAGGAGAACAGTACTCATACGAGGAGGTCTACATCAGCCGCGTGGCAGTCGCCACCAGGGATGTGGGCAGCAAGCACGAAGTCTATGCAACCGACGCGATGAGCGGCAAGCCCTATGACAGGCTTTCGGTCACAACCTACCGCGAAGGCCGAGGCAGCGGCACTTTCCTGTCGCCGGTGATCTTCGCGACAAAGGAATATGCCCAGGACGGCTTCGTTACCCTTAGCCAAAAACTCTATGAGTCTCCCCAGAATTACGCAATGCTGGCGGTGGAGGCCGAAGGCGACTCTTTTTCAGGCCCGATGGGCATCAGCAAGCCATACGTCAGGAACTACCGTGAAGAAATGATCGATGAAGGCGTCTATGTCTACACCGACCGCAGGCTCTACAAACCCACGGACGAGATCCATTTCAAGGTGATAGCCTACCGTTCAGACGGCAAGGAAGGCAAGGTGATTGAGGGCAAGACCCTGGAGGTCGAACTCTATGCTCCTGCCGAGAGCAAACCCGTGGCCAGGGTGAATGTAGTGACCAATGCCTACGGCTCTGCCAGCGGCACGTTCAAGATTCCCGAGGGAAGCCGCAACGGCAGCTACTCCATCCGCACCGACTGGGGCGGCACGAGCGTGCACGTCGAGGAATATGTCACTCCCGATTTCTATCTTGAGATGCCGACCCTAGAAGGCCTCTACACCTTCGACGACATCATCACCCAGACAGGTGAGGTCAAGGGCTATGCAGGCGTCGCTATGGCAGGTGCGAAAGTGGAATATACAGTGCACCGCCAGCCCCGCTGGAGGATCTGGCGTCCCGGCCAGAGCTATGAATGGAAACTTATCGACGAGGGCAGCGTGACCGCCGATGCCGAAGGCCGCTTCTCCATCTCATTCAAGGCCGAAAGGCCCGAAACCGAGGAGGATGACGATGATTTAAGCGCATCTTTCATCGTTGAGGTGAAAGTCACCGACCGTCAGGGCGAGACCCACGAAGCGTCTCAGAGCGTGATGGTGGCTGACATTCCGCTTGAACTCAGCACGGCTTTCGCCAGCGAAGTGACCGTCAATGACACAGTCATCGCAGTCAACCGCGATGCTGAGAAATATATCCTTATCAAGGGCAACAACCGCAACGGCATACCGCAGACTGTTGACGGAACCTTCAGGCTGCTGCGCGACGGCAAGCTTGTGACCGAAGGCGACTTCACCACCGGCAAGGCCCGCGACCTCGATTTCAGCACCCTGCCTTCAGGCAGCTACAAGCTCGAGTACCAGGTAATCTGGCGCGGCCGCACCATTTCCGGCAGCAGGGAAGTGGCCCTGTTCTCTCCTTCCGACACCAAGGTGCCCGTTGAGAGCAAGTTGTTCTTCTATCCGCTCGAGACCGAAGGCGGCATCGAGTTCTTCGTCGGAACCACTGAGGAAGACCTCTATGTCGAGGTTGAGCTTTTCGATCGCGAGAAAAAGCTCTACCGTATGCCGCTGCACTTGACGAACAATGCACGCAGGATCAGCCTGCCCTATCTCGACAAGTACAACGACTGCGTCGAGCTGTCGCTGTTCACAATAAAAGGATGCAAGAGCTACAGCGAAACCCATACTTTCAACCGTCCCGTCAGCCCCACAAGGTTCGACCTGACCATAGAGTCGTTCCGCGACCGCACCGCTCCGGAGACAGAAGAGAGCTTCATCGTGAAGGGACCGGCCAGCGAGCTCACCGTGTCAATCTTCGACGTCACTACCGACCGCTACGGTGCCAATAATTTCTGGTTCTCTCCTTTTCGTGCATATTATACCTACAGTCCTTCGATTTCTACCAACCTCCCCGATGGAAGGGGCAGGCTGTACCACGAGGTGATGGGTTATGGTGCCACCGGTGGAAGGATGCTGAGCCGCAGCGTTTCGATGAACACTATGGCCAAGAACGGAATGGAAGAAGAGATGGAGATGATGGACGATATGATGGTGGTAGAGGAGGCCGCGATGGCTCCCGCTTCAGCCGATATGCAGAGTATGGATGAAGGTGAGCAGCAGGCGGATGTCCGCAGCGACTTCGGCGAGACCATAGCCTTCTATCCACATCTTACCATAGGCGAGGACGGCAGGGCCGAAGTGAAATATACCACCCGACAGGCCTTCGGAACCTTCAGGGTTCTGATACTTGCACACGACAAGAACCTGCACAACGGAAGTGCGGAGCAGAAGTTCATTGTGCAGAAAGAGCTGATGGTGATGCCTTCGCTCCCTCTGTTCGCTACGGAAGGTGATAAGATCACCCTCAAAACAGTAGTCGCCAACGTTGGAGGCCGCGAGCTGAAAGGCACCGCACATATCGCTTTCGAGGATGCCGTAACAGGCAGAAAGTTAGACCTCGGCACCAAGGACAAGAAGGTTACGCTTGCAGCCGGAGCCCAAAGCGAGCTTGAGTGGACGGTGACCGTGCCTACGGCCCAAAGGATGAACGTGACCATCGACGTCACTGCCGACGGCGTTTCTGACGGCGAGAAGAATGTCATAGAGATAGTTCCCGGCATCAGGGAGATCACCGAGACCGCTTCGTTCGTGATCGGTAGCCCTCACGGCCGCAGCTATTACGAGCGCCAGCTTCAGGACCGCATAGGCGCGAAGGATGCGAAGATCAGATACGAAGAGTACAGCACCCTTGATGCAGTGCGTGCCGCCCTCGTCGCCCCGAAACGTCCGACCAACGACAATATGATCAGTTGGCTCAACGTGCTCTATGTGTCAAAGGTAAGGCAGAAACTTGGCGAAACTGTGGACAAGGACCTCACCGATGCCGCAGTGGCCAAACTGCTCTCTTTGCAGCGCACTGACGGCAGCTTCAGCTGGTTCCCCTGCATGTACGGCTCCGACGTGCTCACGCTGCTCTTCCTCGAGAAGATGAGCCAGCTCGACCGGATGGGAGTCCGTCCCGCAGGTGTCGATGCAAGCATACGCAAGGCCCTTCGTTTCATCGACGGCCGCATCGCTTCGATAGCCTCCGTGAAGAACTGGAACTACACATCTCTGATTGATTTCTTCGAAGTCAGGAGCCACTATCTGGACATTCCGATGTCAGACAAGGTGAAGGACATTTTCAACCAGTTCCTGGCAGCATCAGAGAAGGACTGGCAGACTCTGTCGATACAGTCAAAGGCCCAGCTCAGCAACACTCTGCTGCGGACCAAGGGCACCGGATTCTGGCGCAGCGCATTCTCCGGCAGGGTGGACAAGCTCATCGCGTCGCTCGTCGACCACGCAGTGAAGAACAGAACAGTCGGCTGCTATTTCCCCAATGCCGTGATGCCTTACCGAGGCCTGATGAGCAACGAGATCTACGCACACGCAGAGCTCCAGGAACTGTTCTGGCTCGTAGGAGAGAAAGAGACCGTCAAGGGTCTGCAGCAGTGGCTGCTCCTCCAGAAGCACAACCAGGCCTGGGAGAGCGATATGGCCACGGCCGACGCAGTGTTCGCACTGCTCACCCACGAAGCCGAGGACCTGCGTCTCGGTGCAGTCTACTATACCTACAAGGCTCCGATGAAGGAAGTCAAGGAGTTCGGCAACGATATGACGGTCAAGCGTACGTTCTGGCGCGACGGCAAGGAGCTTGCCGATGGAGAAGTGCTGCACGTGGGCGACCGCATCGAAGTGCGCTACGACCTGTGGAACGGCGAGAACCGCTCGTTCGTGCAGATCCACGCTATGCGTCCGGCCTGCTTCTATCCCGTGGACGAACGATCATACGGCTCTTCATATTTCTACAAGGAACAGACTGCTTCCGGCACGGAATACTACTACCAGCTGCTGCCGGAGGAAGACACACACCTCGTGGAGTCATTCTACGTGACTCAGGAGGGAGTGTTCGACAAGGGTCTTGTGGAGATGGAGTCGCTCTATGCCCCTGAATACAGGGCCCACACCGCAGGCGGAACGGTAATCAGTGAGTAGGCATATCGTTGATGCGGCGTATCTTCGCACCGAGGGCTGAAAGCCTTTCCTCAATGTTTTCATAACCGCGGTCGATCTGCTCGACGTTGTGGATGATGCTCCTGCCTTCTGCGCCCAGCGCTGCGATCAGCAGTGCGATGCCGGCGCGGATGTCGGGAGACGTCATCTCGCGTCCTTTCAGCTGGCGGGTGTGGTTGTGCCCGATGACGACGGCCCTGTGCGGGTCGCAGAGGATTATCTGGGCGCCCATATCGATCAGCTTGTCGACGAAGAACAGACGGCTCTCGAACATCTTCTGGTGAATCAGCACGCTGCCCTTCGACTGGGTGGCGACAACCAGCATCACGCTGAGAAGGTCAGGCGTCAGGCCGGGCCAGGGGGCGTCGGCAATCTTGAGTATTGAGCCGTCGATGTATGTTTCCACTGCGTTCTGCTTCTGGGCAGGAATATATATGTCGTCGTCCTTCTGGATGATCTTTATGCCGAGGCGACGGAAACTGTCGGGGATGATGCCTAGGTTCTTGTATGACACGTTCTTGATGGTGAGTTCGCTGCAGGTCATCGCAGCCATTCCGATGAAGCTGCCGACCTCGATCATATCGGGCAGTATGGTGTGCTGCGCTCCGTGGAGCGACTCTACGCCGTCGATGGTGAGCAGGTTGGAGCCGATGCCTTCGATGCGGGCGCCCATACCGACCAGCAGTCGGCACAGCTGCTGCACATAGGGCTCGCATGCAGCATTGTAGATGACGGTGCGGCCTTTGGCCATCACAGCGGCCATTATGACGTTGGCCGTTCCTGTGACGGATGCTTCCGACAGCAAGATGTCGGCACCTTTGAGTTTCTTTGCGGTGATGATGTAGGCAGCCTTGTCCGTGTCGTAGACAGCCTTGGCTCCCAGTTTGGCGAATCCGTCGAAATGAGTGTCAAGATGACGGCGGCCTATCTTGTCTCCTCCCGGCTTTGCGGCTATTGCATAGCCGATGCGCGAGAGCAGCGGGCCGATCAGCATCACTGAACCGCGGAGGGCGGCGTTGTCGTGACGGAACTTGTCGCTGCGCAGGAAATCGAGGTCGATTTCTTCAGCGCGGAAAGACCATTTCTTGTCGCCGACCTTCTCCACCTTGCTGCCCATCTCCTGCAGAAGACCGATGAGATTGCGCACGTCGGCAATGTCGGGAACGTTGTCGATGGTGACTTCCTCTCTGGTGAGCAGGGTGGCGCAGAGCACCTGCAGAGCTTCGTTTTTCGCACCCTGAGGAGTGATTGAGCCGTGCAGGGGATGACCGCCTTCTATTTCAAAAGATGCCATTGTTAATACTGTTGATAAAGATTACCCAAAGATAATTATTTTTGCTCTTATGAAAATCGGAGATGTCGATTTAGGGGAAAAACCCCTCTTGCTGGCCCCTATGGAGGACGTGACGGATGTGTCGTTCAGATATGTCTGCAAGAAATTCGGCGCCGATATGATGTACACCGAGTTCATCTCTTCCGACGGTCTGATCCGCGATGCGGCGGGCTGCCTCGACAAGATGGTGATCTACGATTACGAGCGCCCTATAGGGATGCAGGTATACGGCAACCTTCCCGATGCGATGGTCGAGTCCGCAAAGAAGATGGATGCGGCCGGAGCGGATGTCATCGACATCAATTTCGGCTGCCCGGTGAGCAAGATTGCCCGTCGCGGAGCCGGAAGCGGAATGATGAAGGAGCCGGACAAGATGGTCGACATCACCCGCAGGATAGTGGAGGCGGTGTCGAGGCCGGTGACCGTCAAGACACGCCTTGGATGGGACGAGAACTCGAAGATAATCGTGGAGCTGGCGGAGCGCTTGCAGGATGCGGGCATCGCCGCCCTAACCATCCACGGCCGCACGCGCTGCCAGATGTACAAGGGCGAGGCGGACTGGACGCTCATCGGTGAAGTGAAGAACAATCCGCGGATGCACATCCCCATCATAGGCAACGGGGACATAAAGACTCCGCAGGATGCCGCAAATGCCTTTGACCGCTATGGAGTGGACGGTGTGATGATAGGCCGCGCGAGCTTCGGACATCCCTGGATTTTCAAAGAGATAAGGCACTACCTTGAAACCGGCGAGGAACTTCCGCCTATGTCGGTGGCCGACCGGGTGGCCCTGGCCAAGGACCATCTTGCCAAGTCCATCGAGGTGAAGGGTCCGCGCACCGGCATCCTTGAAATGCGCCGCCACCTGAGCTGCTATTTCAAGTCGCTGGTCAACTTCAAGGAAACGAGACTGAAACTGGTGACGTCGATGGACGTCGATGAGATAAATTCAATACTGGACTATATTCAAGAACACTGGGGGTAACTTTATTCCATGTCAAATTTTGTAAACAAGGTTCTTCTTTTCCCGTACTACGTGGCTCTGGCTGCCCGCAACCGGGCTTATGACAAAGGGCGCCGCAAGGTGATGGACTACCGCAGCTTCGGCGACCGCGTCGTTTCGATTGGCAACATTGCGATGGGAGGCACCGGCAAGACCCCTCACGTGGAGATGTTCATCAGGCATTACCTCGAAGAAGGGAAGACCGTCGCCGTGGTGTCCAGAGGCTATAAGAGGAAGACGAAGGAGTGCATCGAAGTGAGCGTGGATTCTTCGGCGCTGGAAGTCGGAGACGAACCTCTTCAGATCAAGCGCAAGTTCCCGCAGGTCCGCGTGTTCGTGGACAGGCGCAGGGAAGTCCCCACCGAGCAGGTCATCAACCCGCCCCTCGGAACCCCTGTGGATGTGGTGCTTCTCGACGACGCCCACCAGTACCGCAAGCTGGTGCCCGGCCGTTCCATAGTCCTCATCGACTATAACCATCCGGTTTTCAAGGACAACCTTTTCCCGTTCGGAAGGCTGCGTGACCTGCCGACTCAGATCAAGCGTGCCGACACCATCATCATCACCCGCAGCCCGGCCTGGCTCGACGAATGGCAGAAGGAGAAGATAATCGCTGCGAACCGCATCAACCAGAACCAGAAGGTGTTCTTCACCAAGGTGGATTACCTCAAGCCCGTGAAGGTGTTCGAAGATGCCGACGGAAGGTTCATCTACAGCCAGGAAGCAATCCTGTTCAGCGGAATAGCCGACCCGATAGAGCTGCGCAACTATCTCACCACGCGCTATGCCGAGATCTACGAGGTGAAATACCCCGACCACCATTTCTATACGAAGAAAGATATAAAGGATCTGGCCCGTCTGGCCAAAAAGTATCCAGCCGCCGTGCTCCTCACTACCGAGAAGGATGCACAACGGCTGAAACTTGTAGAGGAAGCCTGCCAGGCTATCAGCACACGTCTCTTCTATGTTCCGATAGAGACGAAGATGATAGAAGGCGAGAACGACCTACTTCTCTACAAAAGTCACAATTGAGTGGGCCGGAATCTTGAAGGTCAGAGATGAGCCGTCGACGCTGAATGCGCTGAAGGCTTTCGTCCCCACTTTGTCAGGCACGTCGAAAGAGTTGTAGTCCTTGATGTCGGGACTTGTCAGGATCTCTGCGGTGAAGGCCTTGCCGCTGCCGCCGAGGTCTACCGTCACGTCCACGTCGTTGTCGAGGTTGACGTTGGTCACGGAAATGCTGAGCTTGCCGGAATCGGAGATCGATGTGGTAGAGCTGATGGCGTGTACGTCGGCCAGCTTGCCGTCGGCGCTCTGGAGCAGGTCGGACTTGACGTCGGCCGGGACATATTTGTTCCTGCGGTGGGTGTTGTACATCTTATATACAAAGTATGTAGGAGTCTTGACCATCTTGTCGTCCTGGGTGAGGAGCATAGCCTGCAGCACGTTCACCATCTGGGCGATGTTGGTCATATTGATGCGCTCGGTGTACTTGTGGAAGATGTCGAAGGTGGTTGCGGCCACAACGGCGTCGCGCATCGTGTTCTGCTGGAAGAGGTGGCCGGGATTGGTGCCGGGCTCTACGTCCCACCAGGTGCCCCACTCGTCGATGAGCAGCTTGACGTGGTTCTCGGGGTCATATTTGTCCATAATGGCGATGTGCTTCTGGATGACCGGTTCGATGCCCATAGACTTGGCGACGGTCCAGTAGTAGAAGTCAGCGTCGAAATCGGTGGCCGAGCCGTGGCTGGGCTTGCTGAAGTCGGTAGAATAATAGTGTACGCCTACGCCGTCCATCTGCTGGCCGATGCCCGACATAAGGACTTCAGTCCAGTTATAGTCATAGTCCGAAGCGCCGCTGGCGATCTTGAACAGGTGGTTTCCGCCGTAGTCGCGGCAATACTCCGCATAGCGGCGGTATTCTCCGGCATAGTATTCGGGAGTCATCTGTCCGCCGCAGCCCCAGCTTTCGTTGCCCACTCCAAGGTATTTCACCTTCCAGGGTTCCTTGCGGCCGTTCTTGGCCCTGAGGTCAGCCCATTTGCCGCCGTCTGCAGTCATATAGAGCACCCAGTTGGCAAGTTCCTGGACGCTGCCGCTGCCCACGTTGCCGCTGATATAGGGTTCGCATCCAAGCATCTCGCAGAGGTTGAGGAATTCGTGGGTTCCGAAACTGTTGTTCTCCACTGTGCCTCCCCAGGATGAGTTGACCATAGTGGGACGGTTGTCGCCGATGCCGTCTTCCCAGTGGTAGTAGTCGGCGAAGCAGCCTCCCGGCCAGCGGATCACGGGGACTTTCAGTTCGCGCAGGGCTTCCAGCACATCGTTGCGGTAGCCGTCAGTGTTGGGAATGGGTGAATTCTTGCCCACCCAGATGCCGCCGTAGATGCCGGATCCGAGGTGCTCTGCAAACTGTCCGTAGAGTTCGTCAGGGATGACGTTGGCCGCCTGGTCCGGGTGGATCGTGATGGTGGCCTTGTTTGTTCCGGTTGTCTCGGAAGTGCCGCTGCCGCAGGACGTCAGCAGGACGCCGACGATTGCAGCGAGAGATGCCAATAGGATGCGTTTCATAGTCTGTTGAGGTTAATGGATTGTAAATTTAGAAAAAAACGGGCAGAACGTTATAAACAAGGTTTTATAATTTGCTTGTTATGAAAAAATGGCTATCTTTGCAGCCCCCAAAAAGTGGGAAAATCGCAACATTTAAGTATTAACTAATTAACAAGCAAGACTGTGGACACACTTAGCTACAAAACACTGTCGGTAAACAAAGAGAACTCCTCTAAAGAGTGGGTTGTCATCGATGCTACCGATCAGGTCCTCGGCCGTCTTGCTA
>JAEEGF010480652.1_pt1 | contig 17010 bp, 14 predicted proteins | sample 9134171 | NCBI WGS metagenome assembly JAEEGF01 (sample SAMN16246542, study PRJNA631951) | gut metagenome | biome: gut microbiome; feature: rumen; material: AP-attached | host: Bos | place: Iran: Karaj | collected 2018-10 | reverse complement strand
AGTCTTCTCGTACTTTTCATTCAGCTGGTCAAAAAGATTATACTCCGGATCGCCCCACGCAAATACTTCGGCTGTCTTCAAGTTTGGTTTGAACGGAGAATATCGCAGCTGGCTACTACTCATAAGCAAGTCGCTCCTTTCTCTATTACATTTTTGTGTTAAACACTGAAGTCAGATTCCGAAGGATATGATTACCCCTCTGCATAATATTATCATAAACTTTAACAAAATTTCATAAATAGTTATAAAAACTTTATACAAAATTTCATTCTTGTTTTTAGAAATTTACCTCAATCGATTTCGTTGATGAGTGCCAGAGCAGAAAGTACAGCTCCCTGTCCCCATGGATAATGTCCGTATGTCTGATAATGAACGCCAAAGTCATCGCAGGAACTTAAGGCTTCCATAACCTGCCCGTTTCCAATATGGTATTCCATATTTTCTCCTGCTTTTTTCAAAGCAGTTATCATTTCCTCATCAAGCAATCCGTCCTTGTAACCTCTGGCAATCGAATAAGCTATCATTCCTGTTGCCGACATGTCTATATGTCCGTCAACAGCCTGCATCTGCCAGCTCCATCCACCATCCTGACGCTGATACTTAAGCGCAGTTTCACACATCTGTCTGTATAGTGCAGTGACATTAAATCCGGAATTCATATCGCACTTGTTTTCTATGGCAGCACAGGTAGCTTCCGCTGTTCCCATAAAAAGCCAGCCAAAGGCTCTTCCCCATCCAAGGAGTCCTTTTCTCTGATTGTCTGAAACAGAGTACCCGTGGTAGTTTAAGCCACTGTTCTTATCAACTCCCATTTCAAAAAAGTTCTTTAGCTGTTTGCTGGCATCCAGTCTGAAATCGGTACTTGAAACAATATCGCTGTCAGAAAATGCAGCTGTATACTTAGCCATAAACATAGCTACCTGGCCTATTCCGTCAGCAAAAATATTGGCTGAATTTCTGCCTGGGTTATAGATAATTGTCCCCTGACTGTCTCTTGGAGCAGTAAGTATAAACTGAGCTATTTTTTCCGCAGCGGTTTTGTACTTTTCTTCACCGGTAAGCTTATATGCTTTGATGAAACAGTATCCCGCAAGGGCATCATCGACAAAATCAATCTTCCCTTTATAATCGTGAAGCCACATATCCACATGAGAAGAAATAGCCAAAAGAGCTTCTTCCCTTATTTCTGAGTTCTTTTCCGCCTGCTCGGCTGCAGTGACAAGGCCCAGCATAAGCATTCCCGCAGGCCAGAACATAGGATCTTTTGTGCGAACAGAGCGTCCAAGCATCTTTTTTACTGCATCCTTGGCTCGCTGAAGTAGCGAAACCTCCATGATTCCAAGTAGTTCATCGCTCGTTACGTCTACCAGTTTCTTATAACCCTCAAATGCTGTCTCTTTACTCATATGGCTAGTCTCCTCGCAAATGCTGCTATTTTCTGTCAATCAACCGTTATTTCTTTTTAGCTTCACCATAATTTTACCGAAAACATATTTAAACTCATCACTTCTGCCGTACAAAAGCAGATATACACCGTTAAAGACTACGGTTATGATCACTGCCATTAACAAAAAGGTGAGAATATTTAAATTAGAAAGCACATAGCTACTTACCACATTGCAAACACCCAGAACAAAAATAAGGCTTGCAAGATACTTGAAGGTATCAACAAAATAGCTCTTGGCGTCCATGTCAAAGCAGGTCCTGTATATTATAACCGGCTTTGTAATATTGGCGATAAGCCCGGAAACTATTGTTCCGATGTATATACCGGTAAGCCCCAAAGAGGTCTGAACCAGCGCAATTGATATGACAAGGTTCACAGCGCCCTGTATAAGCGCAAGATACTTATCCTGTTCAAATACACCTGCTGCCGTTTTATAGTTACTAAGTACAATCCTGTCACCTTTGAAATAGTAGTCAATAAGGATACAATAGACTACCATTGGTGCAAGTGCCCAGTAATCTCCGTATATTATCCTGATAAGGGGTGTCAAAAGAACCATAAATCCCACGCAGGAAAATCCGTAAACCCATGATGCAAAAAATCTGTACACCTTGAACATCTCGTACTGCTTCTGCCTTGACTCTGTTGCAATGAGATTTCCAAAGCTTGATATTACCGAATTAAATACAATGTTTACGAAGTTGGAAACAGAACTTATGACCATGTTGTAATTGTCCACAAATCCTGCCATAGCTACTTCTATAAAGGATGAAATAATAAGTGCGTCCGTCTGAAGTCTTGCCACATCTCCAATCTTATGAAAAACAAGGGCTTTTGTCTTTCCCCAGACCTCATCACTTTCTTCTTTGCTTAGCTTTTCAATGTTCTTTTCCCTGAGATACGGGTACATATTATTCAAAAATCTTGAAACAAATATCTTTTGAATGAGCTGAATAGCCGCATCAGTAATAAGGAACAGATAGAAATTCTTTGTCAGTACAATAACTATAATCTGGAAGAATACGGTAATAACCTTTGTAATTGTGATTATATTCGTCTGGATATAGTTCTTTTGCTCTGCATTTATAAGGCTGTACTTGTATGCAACAAAATAGCTGCTAACTGTATTAAAAAGAAAAATAAAATAATATAAGGTTAAATCTCTAAGGGTAGTTCCCTCCGGATTCTTAACAAGATATTTGAGAAACGGAGACAGCATTGTTCCGATTATAGCCACCACCAGTGCTATGGTGTAGTAGGCCTTTCGGTACATCTGCATGTAAGATTTTATCTTTTCCTTTTCGCCTCTTGCAACCGGACCGTAGAGACTAAAGTTAAGGGCTGTGCCTATTCCAAGCTCTGCCATGTTGAGTATCGACAAGATATTGGTATAAAGGCTGTTTACACCAAGCAATGTCTCGCTCAGGTGCATAATAAAAATCTTACGCAGTACAAAGGACATGATCATCGTTGCGACCTGTCCGATGTAACCAAACGCTATATTTCTTGTTGCGGATTTAACTCTCCCCATTTAAAAACTTGTTACCTTTCTGATTATACGATAATTCCCTGATTATCAATAAGCACCCAATTTTTCCAGTAGTCGTGCATTATTTCAGGCTTTGCTTCCTGATTATTTCTCATTTTCAGAGTGCGAACAGCTATGCTGTCAGCTCTCTGGTTAAGTCTTGCTCCCCAGAAGCTGAAAGTTGAATTGGCACAGATATTGCCCTTGCAGTGACTCATGAGCATAAGGTCCTGAAGGCTGTTTTTTCCTGTATTCCAATCAATTATAGTATACCTTGATTCATCGCTGTAATTCTCTCTCGCATACTCATGGTCACTGGTAAAAATATAAAAATGAGTATCAGGATCTTTTTCAAGGAAATAATTCATTGCGCTCTTATAATATTTGTCTGACGCGATATTTCCGAGAATCTCCACATTTTCAGGACTAAGATAATCTCCGCGTCTGATATGAACGCTTACAGAGTTTTCTTTTTCCATTTTGGCAGCAAGATATGAATTTCTCTGATCAAGCTCAGGAACCGTATGACTTGGGAATACAAAAAGCTGCTGAAGCTGCGGCATAACGTCATCATAGTACTTCTGGCATGCAAAATATCCCGTGATATACACATCATCCAGATCAAAGATTTCCTCATGGTACATCTTTGTTTCTTCAAAGACCTTGGGATTTGAGCTTGCCGTCAGTCCAAGCTTTTTGGATATCTTTCCCACTATCTTACTGACAGGGTTTTGTTTTAAAAAAGCTGCCTTCTCTTCTTCTGTGCATACCTCATATGGAAGGTCCTTAAAAAGTGAAAGCTCAAACTCTCTTGGAGCCAGCATCTTTTTTTGGATTTCCGGACCAAACCATGACAGGTCAAGCTTAACCTCTTTCCCACATTTTAAAAGTTTTCTGTAAAGCGCATACTGTTGCATTTGGTTTCCCAGACCGCCTGCTATCTGTAAAATTATCATGTAATTATCCCCAATAAACTTATTTTCGCCTGTAGTTATCCACAATTATTTATGGATTATTTCTGCTGTTGTGTATTATCCATTCGTACCCTTTGATGAGAGCTTCAGGCTCTGACAGTTCCTGCACCGGCAAGCAATAATTCTCATAGCTTCCGAAAAGATCTGTCGCAATGCCGCGGCTCTTTACGGAATAGCCGATAACAAGAGTCGGAACTCCTGATGAATATGCAGCTATGGTGCTGTGAGTTCTGGCCCCAACAAAGAAGCTGCACTGAGAAATATACCCCTTAAGCTCCTGTGCTGACATATCCTCTATGAGGAAAACTCTGCCGCTGTTGCGGAAATTATCATAAAGCTCTGACAATGGTTTTCTGTCATCATTACTTGGCCATACCACATGTGGTATCAGCGCAATGCTCTGCTCTGTATTATCCAGGATATACTGAATGAACTTCCTGTAGTTCTCCATCGTAATTCCGGGAGTCTTCTCCTTGGCAATTACCATTGGACTTAAGTTTATACCGATATACTTTCCCTTTTCCATTCCGGAAATATGCGGAACATCTGCTGTATAAAGCTTAAACGCAGGGTCTTTTCTCATTTCGAGTTTATCCTCTGAAAAGCCTGCATCAAGCAGTGCCTTGTGAGAAATTGGCTCTCGTGGATAAATCCTTGAAAACTCCTCCAAATCCCTGCGAAGCTCATCATTCTTTAAGGAATCAGGCTCTATCGAGCATCCCCAGAGAATTGTCTCAAAGCCTTTTTTCCTGAATACGTTGTGTGCCAGGATCAGATCCTGCACCATTTCAGGATAGCAGTAGTTGTCACCGCCTATTGAGACCGCAAGGGGCTTTAAAGTCTTATCCCATTTAGGTGCTGCAGCGCACTTTTCATCAAAAACTCTGAATACGTCCTTGAATTTGTATCTCTGAAAAGATTCTTTGTCCCCGGTAAGCTTTCTCCAACCATAATAGAGAACATGGTCAACGAAATTACGGTCAATATGCTTTTCCTCAACTATGGTGCAGAGCCCTTTTCTCTCAAGGTCCCCAAGAGAATACTTCCTGTCCTCTTCTGCACTGTTGGTTGCAATGATGACCGGAAGTCCAAGATCTGCTCCCTGCTTTTCTCTCTCGGATGCTATAAGCTTAACTGTGGTATTGGCAATAGCCTCACAGCCATGATTCCCGCTTCCTGCATGAAAATATAATATTATGGGTCTGTTTAAGTTCATTGTCATTCCCCTGTTTACTTCTTGTATTTGCCGTACATATTTAGATAAAACTCCGGACTTAGTTTTAAAAGCATAACTTTAATCTTATGTCCAGGCTCCAGTGCGGCAAAGGCGCCTCTTGTTTTAAGGGCATGTTTCACCTGCTCTTTAACCCTTAGGATAACCCGCTGCTCCAAATCGGCACTTCGCTCCGACTTATCCACACAGGCCAGCTTCCCTATGACCAAAAGAGCTGTCTCTATCTGACTTACAGCAACGCTCACAAAGGAATAATTGGAAATATACTCCCTTACGCCAAGGAGCTTTTCTTCCGCTTCCTTCCAGCATACAAGCTCGTCCATATAGCTTTCTTTGAAGGATTTCTTCATGGCGCCTTCCGGATTATCCACGTAAGTGTAGCCATTTGAAGCTATGCATTTTATGGTCTGCTTTTTGCCCTGCAAAAGAGCTAAATCCATAAGGAACAGCAAGTCCTCGCCTATGGTGAGTCCCTCCTTGAAGGTTATGTTATTTTCTTTTATCTCTTCAAGCAAAAAGAGCTTTCCCCATACGTGAGTATTACGGTTTAAGATAGAATTCTCAATGTACTGATATCCGCTTAGCCACAAATTCGCAAGATGACTGTCAGTTTCATCCACAATAACTGCTTTTTCTTCTGTATTTATAAGAAGGTTTTCCACAAAAGAGTCAGAAACATAGTCATCTGAATCCACAAAGCAAATATACTTGCCTGAAGCTTTTTCTATTCCAAAGTTTCTGGCATGAGATACACCTTGGTTCTCCGTGTGAAAAGCATTTACACTATTTGAGTAGTCTTCCGCAAGCTCATCACAAAGCTGCCCACTTCCGTCGGTAGAACCATCATCAACCAGAATAATCTCAAGCTGCTTTTCATCTATCCCTTTTTGAGAAATACATGAATCCACGCACTTTTTCAGAGTGTTCTTTGCCTGATAAACCGGAATGACAATGCTTACCATTTTTTCCACATCAGTACTCATTCCATTCCTCTCTATCCACGCCCCAGATGGCATCTATTCCATAATGCTCTGCATAGAACATGTTTATCCAGTTGTAGTAATCATCATCAAGATCTGACTCGTAGGCGAAGGTAAATCTGTTCTCCCACTGAGGTCTTAGCTTAGGAGCATAAACATCGATTTCTCCTTCTTCTACCTGCTGCCAGATATAAGCATCTCTTTCCGCAAACTCTCTTTTTATTCTTGCAAGGTTTGCCCCCTGCTCGATGTATGTAAATACCAAAATGATTCCCCATACAGCCACCAGTGATGACACCGCAGTCTGTAACAGGCAAAAGCTAAGTCCCTTTTCTCTGTCTGAAGCACTTCCTGACATGAACAGCGTATTAGCCACGATTCCGGCTCCGTTCAAAACAGCCATCATCATGAAAAGTCCTGCGCCGTAATAGGTTCTTATCTGAGAAGAAGGTACCGCCATAAGTGAAAATGCTGTCATAAGTGCCACAAAAGCAAGCATTCTCATATACTTTGTGACTTCAAGAAATTTCTTTTTATCTGCTGACATGTAGTAAATAAATATCAAAAGAACTATGAATGCAGAGATAAGAATGAAATAGTTGTCTCTGATGTTGATAACTATCTTTAAAAATCTTGCTGCATAAGCCAAAAGACCTGTGTGCTCTTCCTCTGCAACTTCTGCTCTTCCAAAATTGCCGGGAGATAGAATCATAATCCCAAAACCAAGAACATTACCAACAAGTGCTGTTATCATCCATGGCTTAACAAATCCACAATTCTTTTTATTCTCGAGCCACTTATCCACAATAAGAATCAGTACAAAGAGGATAGCTCCACCGGAAGTATTCTCATTGCACCAGCCTGCCAGAAGTCCAAGGATAAACATTTTGATCATAAGAGCAGGTGTATTTCCGCTCTCAAGTCTCATATGTCTTCTGAAATATGTACAGTAGGAAATTACAATAGCACCGGTAAATAAATAGTTACATGCTCCGGTCTCCCAGAAAACTGTATTGCTCATAGCAGGATCAAGGAACCACAAGAATAGAAGTACAAGACCGTATAAGCGGAAGTCATATTTCTTTTTGCAATCGATGTTCTCATACATTAGCAGAGAAAGAAATGTGAATACTATTGCCGCAACTACGTTAAATACGTTCTTGGTCTTCATGAACAGGAAGAACCTCAGAATAATATGCGCAATATTCCTGCCACTGTGAGTCATGTAGTGCTCATATTCCTGTTTAAAAAGGTCAATAACACTTGTAGCCTCTGCGACCTTGTCTCCGTAAATGATGTCATCTGACATGTTGGGAGTCAGAAACTCATATATTGCTATCATCAGGAATGCTGAGATAATCATAAAGAAAAATATTCTTTTCTTTTTTGAATCAGGCATTTTTCCCTCCATAATTATGTAAAAATTCTCCAAAATAAACAGCCAGTATTGGAAGAACAACCACTCTTCCTATATACCTTGAAACAAAGGTCGCCTCGATAACAGTGTATATTCCAAGGGAAACAATAAGGATAACTGTCCAGATATCTCTCTTTTGATAACACAGATAAATAGCGGCAATTATAAGTAACACAACAATTGATGCGGGAATGATCCCATACCAGTAAAAGAGCCTTACCCAGCCCATATCAAATATTTCCTGACTTGCCCTGTTAGAAAACAAAGTCCAGGTTTCAAGTGCTCCTTCATGGGCTTCTGTGTTGTAATACAGATTAGCTATTCTTCCGTTAAAGAGCCTGTCCAGTCTGTAAAGCCAATGTGTCTCATGGTCTACGCGCCAGTACATTACACTTATCCATGCTGCCCATACAGAAAATGCCGTACACATGATGGGGGTTACAAGCCCGGATAAAATATAAACAATCTTTTTCCCGGAGATTTCAGGAAGAAATCTTGCCACCAATGCAATGATTATTGTAAACATGTTGATAATAAGGGCAGTTCTGGTACCTGTCAGTTTGTAGGTAACAAGACTTGCGATTATTAGGCAGATATATGGAATAATATTTGCCTTTTTGCCATATAGCCATATCCACAAAAGAAGGAGCGCATATAAACTGCTTCCAAAAGTATTAGGGTGTCCGAAACCTATTGAAAATCTTGCTTCGACGCTTCCTCTTCCAAAATCCGCAACGGTATATACGTCTCCAAGTATTCCGAATGCAGCCAAAAGAGCTATCAAAAGAAATCCTGCTGCCGAGAAAAAGAAACTGAATCTCACCGTTTTCTCAAGGTCAATATCCCTTGCTGCAAGCATAAACGTAGCAAACCTTAAGATATCGTTTCTACCGTTTAACCTATAGCACACAAAGGAAAATGCAAGAATTATTGCGACGAAAATCCACTCTTTTCGGGTGTGTTCCATCAAAAGAACTGCCAAAAGAGCTATAAAAAAAGTACCTCTGAAAACATGACTTATAAATGGCAGCGGAATCTCACTCTTTTCCAATACCATGAAAAGAAGTTCAATGGCAAATGCCACATAAAATAAGATATTTACTGTTTTCTTTCTGTTTTCTCCCTGCAAAAATCTCAAATTCAAACCTGTTCTTCCCCAAAAGCCCAATTCATTTTCTGTTCTTTATTGTACGCAGAATCTTGTGATATGCTTTTCTGCAAAATCTGCCTGCTGTGATATCAATGTAGTGTACAAGCTTTGAAAAAGCTGTCACTTTAGGCATCACAAGATGGCTGTATGCAGAAATGTGCCCTCTTAAATACTGCGGGTAGCTGTCGTCAATCTCGCATCTCTCAAAGTGAGCATTTCTGCCAAATATATCGTGTCCCAAAACCAGATGGTCCATGGTTTCCTTAAGGACTTCTCTGTCATTGTATTCCTGGTGAGCTGCGGCTTTGACCTTGACACCGATTCGTTTCGTCGGGTCTTTTTCCCCATTTCCACCCATATATCCAAAATGCCAGCCACCATCAGCCACCCGAACTGACCTCTTGTCGCAGACTGAAATAAGATCACGAAGCCTTACAATTCCTTCTCTCGGAATATTGTCTATTGAAGTAATCTTGGTTCCAAGCCACTTTCTGTCTTCCTGCTTTATATCAGGGAACTCTCCGGTAATAGACATAAGGGTTCCTGACTTTTCCTCATTGTTCATGTACACATAGAAATTTCTCTGAGCAAGATGATAAACCTTTGATTTATCAAAATTGTCCACAATTTCTTTTAACACCTTGGGATTGGGAATCTCATCCGCATCTCCGAAAATAATCACATCATCACTTGTTGCTCCGACCTGTTTAAGTCCCTGCTCCAAATGATTCTTTTGAAAGTAATCTCTTTCATGAGTAACCTTAAAATCTCTGTCCTCATCAACTACAACGTAAATGATCTTATCAAGGTATTCTTTAAAAAGTTCTTTGTTCTTTTCAAAGCAAAGCTCTTTAGGCTCTCCCGAAAAAGTAGTAGTAGCCTCTTCTATGATAAACTTATCCACATAGGGATTCAGTATCCCGAGTCTGAGCCTTAAAATATCTATTTCGTTAAAAAATGGTATTAAATCGTAAACCATGTATTGTTCCTGCTTTTCTTTGTATGATTACTTCTCTGCTCTGAGCAGCTTTTTTGCTGACGCCTTTGCACTGTACTTAACACCGGATAAAAAGAGCCTGCTAAAAGCAAATGGCGATAATTGTAATCTGTGCACGTATCTGCTTTCTTCAGGTGCCCACTCCGGCAGAGGCAACTTGCCATAATTGCGATAAAAATCACTCTTAAGTATGCTCTTTAGCTCTGACCTTTTCAGCTTCATAGGTTGCATGGAATATATAAGCTTGGATATGGCAATACTGCATGTCAGAGCCTTTCTGCGGTCTACAGTAGTCACATATCTGTCGCCACCCCATTTTCTGACATAGGTGTCAAACTTATTCCACGCTGTTTCCTGATTGGGAAGATATTCTATATGGTATCCTCCGGTAAGCCCGTTATCATTGGGCTTGTAAATATAAAGAATCTCATCAAGATACACGATTCCACTGGCTTTATCCAAAAATGCGGCCGTCTGCAGAAGGTCCTCCCCATAATTTAAGAAAATATCCTTGTCTTCAAGAAGAACTGTGGCAGCCAATTCTCTTTTAATGCACTTATTCCACATGGCATTGAGAGAATCGTCCTCGCACATTACCTTGTAAAAGATATCCTTGTTCTTGCCGGTGTAAACCTTATTCTCTTCAAATGGGAAGTTAAATTTTCTCCTGTTTGGAGCTTTATCTGTGGAAGCATTGTATAAAACAATATCGAAAGGCTTATGGCTTACGCTTGCATCTGTCAGGGCGCGGCATATTTCACATATAGCGTTATCCAGCAGGCAATCGTCAGCATCCGCAAAAATAAGCCACTGTCCAACTGACTTTTTTATGCCCTCTTTTCTGGCGGCATAAGCACCAATCTTGCCGTAGTGATAGCAGAATACAAAGGGATTGTTATCCGCATATTCATCGCAGATAGCCGGAGTGTTATCCGTTGAACCATTCTCGATAAGGAGAAGTTCAGCATCCATTCCATCTTTCCCCAGCTGAGGTATGATGGAATCCAGCATTTCCTTTATGTACTTTTCAGCATTATAAACCGGTACAATAACTGAAAAAATCATAGCGCTTCCCTTTTTATTTTAGTCTGGTATGCAGTGTTCTTCTTTCCACTTCTTAGTCTTTCTCCAGAAAAGAAGTGGTCTTACTGCCATCTTAAATCTCTTTTTGGGGCTGTAGAATCTTGGATAATCCGCGTTTTCTCCCCACCATTTATGAAATGCAAAAGGTTCAATTCCCTTATTTTCCGTAAGTGGATGTTCTCTTCCAAACTTGACCGCAACTTCTATCGGTGCCCACTTCATGCCATGAGCTTCCATGTCATTTTTGTGGTAACAGCATAAAAAGATGTCTTCATTGTAAAAACCATCATATACCTTTTCCCACTTAAGATTCTGAGCTGCAGGATATTCCAAAAGTCTCTTTGAACGAAGTGAAACACTGTTCCCTACTCGACATATCTCGCCCTTGCTATCCCTGTAAGCATAATCATTTTTGGGAAGTGGCCACGGTGAACCGATGTAGTCATACTTAAGGAACTCATCGCTCCAGTTTTCAGGATGAATAACAAATCCATCAGCATGAACAACCATACAAAAGTCTGTATTTATGTGGTCTTTAAGTTCATAGACCATTTTATAATTGAATTTATCTATACTATCCAGCTTGGATGTGTAGCTGAATCTGATATTCTTAGGCAGATAAAAAGGCTTTTTATCTGTGATCAGAACAGCATCTCCAAACTCAATCTCCCTCATGCTGTACTTCATCGCCTGAACAGTTTCGTAAACATTTACGCTGGTCATGGCGCAGAGCGTAACCTGTGGGAGTTTTATTTTTTTCTCCATATTTTCCTCAAACTCTATTTAGTACTGGAATCTTTTAATGATTCCGATTCTTTTTTCTATACTTCTCCAGATTTTTTTGGAATAGAAAATTCCATACAGGCACTTTCTTCGAATAACCTGAAAGAAAAGTCTCACTTTACCTGGGCGAACATTTCTCCTTGCGTAAAGTCTTGATTTTGTCTTATATTCTTCAAGCTCTTTTCTACATTCATCTGCACTGAATATCTTTCCTTTTTTGTCCTGATAATTCAGGAATGTATAGATATTCTGTTCTGAAGACCAAAATCCGTCAGAGATATTGTGTCTTGCCCAATATTTCGGTGCTATAGCATACTTAAGCTCTGTGCTTGACATAACCGGCATTATTGAAAAAGACGAGTTTGAAAGAATCAGATACCTGGCATTTTTCAGGGTAACATAATCTTTTCCCATTTCAAAATGATGGCATTCATATTCAGGAAGAATCTTCCTTGCAGCTTCTTCATCTTCTGTCACAACCATAAATCTCATGTCAGGATTTATCTTTTTCATATTCTTAATGGCATTAAGAAAATACTTTCTGTCAAGGTACAACTCAGGGTGATTCGTGTATTCACCACCTCTGATATTTATAATACAAAGGTTATCTGCGGTATATTCATCAGATTCATACTCAGGCTTAACATGAAGCCAGTCTTTTATCTGATCCCTGTATTTCTCAAAATAACTCTGATCCTGAAGATTTCCATATATCAGAGTATTGTCTTCAATTTCAAACAGCATTTTGTCCGGTCCGCTGACATAACAACCATTTGCCATATCATGCTTTGAATTGCCCATGTACAGGCGATCATCCTGCTCAACAAAAATCTTGAACTTATCTTTATCAGACGGTGGGATTTCTTTTCCCATATCAATATCCATGAAATACATTCCCATATTGGACTGGGCGACATTTCCTACCTGTCCGGGGTTAATAAATCCATAATCAACACCTTTTTCCAGCGCCATGCATCTGGTAACCACATAAAAAAAGAGCTGATTGCCTAACCCATACCCCTTTATAAACTCTGTTCCTATCATAATTTCACCAACAATCATAAAGCAGTACAACCGCTGCTAATACTAGCGGCGGTTATAACGTCAATGAATAATTGTTCTTCCTTCTAAAGTTGTTTTGCTTATCTTCTCATCCTTAACTTCGTAGATGATATCGCAGTTCTCAATAGTATTAAGTCTGTGAGCAATAATTATCATGGTCTTCTTGCCATGGAAGCTGTTAATTGCTTCCATAACCGCAGCCTCTGTCTCGTTATCAAGGGCAGATGTTGCCTCATCAAATACAAGAATCTCAGGGTTGTGGTAAAGAGCTCTTGCAATACCTATACGCTGTCTCTGACCGCCGGATAATCTCACGCCTCTGTCACCGATTCTGGTATCAAGTCCTTCCGGAAGAGTTCTGACAAAGTCAGCAAGCTGAGCTTCTTCCATAACTTCCCAAATTCTATTATCATCAATCTCAGACGCATCAATACCAAACGCTATGTTATCTCTGATAGATTCGTCCACAAGATAGATGGACTGCGGAATATATCCTATCTGAGCGAGCCATGATTCATAGTTACTGAAGATATTGCTGCCATCGCAGAGTATCTCGCCGCCCTGAACATGCAAAAGTCCAAGCAGTATATCAACAATAGTTGATTTTCCGGCACCGGATGGTCCGATGATACCAACAGACTTTCCTCTTGGAATCATCATGTTAGCTTCGGTAAAGATATTGTCTTCTGAATCCGGATAATGGAATGAAATATCTTTTAACGAAATTTCTTTTTCCAAATGAAGAGCAGGACCTGCAACTTTAGCTCTCTCAGCCCTCATTTCCTTTTCCATCTTCATGGATTCTGTAAGGTTGTTATAAACAAAATCCAGACTGTACTGGTTATAAGCTATCTGTGTCAGATATGTATTTATTCTGTTGGCAGATGGCATGATTCTGATGGCTGCCATACCAAACGCTGTTATCTGCGGTAAAAGAGCTGTCGCATCACCGCCACTGATCAGATACAAGAGTACATACAGAAGTACTACTGCGATGAACACTGTCTCGATAAGAAGACGTGGAATATTGTTCATAACGGTGTAGTTCCTGTCTATATCCGCACCGATCTTACCTGATTCATAGTAGTTTCGGATAAAGAAATCCTGTCTGTTTAAAACCTTAACGTCCTTAAGTCCGTAGATAGCCTGGATTCTCCATTTAGCAATCCTTGACTGAGTTTCCTGATTCTTTCTACCGATCACATTGAGTCTTGGCTTTAATACCTTTGTGATGATAAGTGTAAGAATAACAAGAACTGCCAGGATAAGCGCTGTCATCTGCCAGTTAACTGCAAGAAGTACGATACCAAGGCATATTGAAACTACCATCTCTGTTGAAAGGGACAAAAGAGATAACATGAGAGTGAAGGTCTTGGGAATATCGCTGTCAGTAATTCTAAATACTGTTGGAATATCAGCTCCAAGATAATCTTCATAAGGTCTGTTCAAAAACTCTCTCATGACCCTGCTGATCATGTCATTTCTGGCTCTTGAAATAAAAGTATTCTGCTTGTAAACAAGGAATAGCAGATATAGATTTTTGAATATAAAAAGAAATATTAAAAGAATTAGTAAAGAACTGGCAAGTTTGAGGTCACTGTCAAGGCCTAAGACGTTCACCAGATTCTTTAGAAATGCTCTTTTCTCAATCTGTCTGTGAAGAGACTCAGGTTTGAGAATAACTGAGATAACAGGAATCATCATTGAAACACCGAGGGTTTCCACAACTCCGCCTATCAGTATAAGGACAGCTAGTATGAATAGCTGTCCCTTTTGTTTTTTATCAAATATGTAATTGATTTTTGTAAAAAGGCTTACCTTTTTTGTATTGCTCATTTCAGGTATTTCCTAACGTTATTTTTTGTCAAAAGCTTGTCTGCTGTATATATCACAGAGGCATTTTGGTCATGCGCTTTGTGTAAATGTCATCCATATCGCGGTTATTGATCCATTTTTCAGGAACAAGTACCATCTTTTCAGGTGAATCGTTGAGCCACGCTGACCACCAGCTAAAAGAGCTGTTTGCCAGAATGTGATGTTTGCATCTGCTCATAAGAGTCATCTCAGCGATATCAGTGCCCTTTCCCTCTTCAAGTTCAACAACTATGAAGTTTGGTCCCTTAAAGTGCTCTCTGCACCACTCTTTATCATCTGTAAAAATAAAGAATACGGCTGAAGGATGCTCTTTTCTCACTTTATCTATAGCATTCTTGTAATACTTTTCAGTGCATATATTATGAATGTGATTGTGTTCCTCATCGATATAATCTGTTCTGCGAACATGGAGGCTGACTGACTCACAACATTCAATCTGCTGGAGTGTAGACCAACTGAAGGCATTGTTCATTAAATCCTGAGGTCTTTTCTCAAATGTCTTTTTTATCTCGTCTATTACTTCTTTGTCACAGAAGTATTTATCAGATTGCCAGTAACCGACAAGATAAGCTTCATCCATGTCTAAAATAGCCGGATTAAACTTACCTGATTCCTCATCGATTCTATGGGTCTTTCTGCCGGTTAATTTTCTTCTGATGCGACTAAAGATATCCATCTTGGAATCAGTAATATCTACAATCTCTTTCTTAGATGCTTTCTCATACTCTGCCCCCCAACCTGAGAGCACAGGAGTTCTAAGCTTGTCGTTTTCAAAGCCGGTAACTTCGTCGATCTTAACTTCTTTGCCACGCTTTTTAAGAGATTTATATAATGCGTACTGGAACATCTGGTTTCCCAGGCCGCCCTTCAATTGTATGATTATCATACTTCCTCCATGTGGTGATAACCGAACGTGTACGGTTAAAATAATGTTCTTACATAATCACTTTGAGGACGCTTCCGCTCCACTTCGCTTCGTTGCGTTACTAATGTCATAAAAAACATGACATAAGTAACGACGAGCTCAGAGGCTCTCAAAGTTGCTTATGTAATCACAATATTTTAACCGCACACTGTCTTTTTTCACAAGTACACGTCAAGTTATTATATCATAGTTCTAAATATGAAAAAACATAGATGTGTTCTTTGTTATTGTTCTGGATACGAAAACATTGCTATTTTCTATGTTATTCTTCAAAATATGATAAGCATGGATTTGTTCTTTATCTTCGTTCCAGATAATGCAAACATAAATATGTTTGTTGTTACTCTTCATTGTTGAGTTCGTAGTATATCTTGTTTTCTGCGTTATAAAGGACTTCTTCTTTGCCTTTATCATATGCTTCAAGCCAGAGGTTATAAGCATCATTCCATGACTTATACTTGGAATCTGTGCGGTGGTCTGTTTGGCCTAGGATTCCGGTGGATACGTAGTTTTTCTGAAGGTAGTCTTCAAACCATTTTGTTACCTTGTAGGCACCGACGATATTGGTGTGAGTGCCGTAGTCTTTATAATCAACGTCGTTATCAATGCCGATTTCATCCACGTACTGGTTCATGTCGAGGAAATTGTAGCCTTCTTTTGTGATGATGTCGCTGATGTAATTTATCTTTTTCTGCTCATCTTCTTTTACGTCGTAAGGAACGATAACAAAAAGAGCATTAAGGTTCTTTTCTCTGATATAAGATAAGAGGTCCATCAAGTACTCTTCCTGCTCAGCGGGAATTGGCTCTCTGTCTGTGATCCCTGCATTATCAGTTTTTTCTGCAGGACCGACAGTTGTGAATGGCACAAATCCCTTATAATCGTCAGGATACTCATACATGAAGGTACGAAGCTGTGACAAAAGAGCAAGTGTCTTCCAGTTTGAATGATATTTAAAAATATCAAAGTAATAGGAAAGACGCTCTGAAGGCTCTTCCACCATGGCATTTATGGTCTTGATGCGGTTGACGGAATACTTCATGTTGTCTGTAACTTCTCTGGTATGAGCCATGTTTCCAAGGAGGTTTTCGTCCTCGGCTGTCCACATACGCATCTCAAATATGAAAAGCTCAGGTGACTGAGTCTTTAACGCTTCTTCCACCAGGTATCTGGTGGCAACAGGTCTTTGCATATTTGATGCAAGAGGATAAAGAGTAATGCCCATATCACCGTATATCATAGGGTTAGATATACATGGATATACGGGGCTTGAGCCAATCATTACGGCATCTATCGTATTATTTTTTTCGGAATAAAAGCCTACAAATCTGTCTTTTACATCTCCGTTGGTCCTGATGCAGTAAGTCACATGAACCAAAAGCCATGAAATTATGATTATGAAAGCTATTATTTTTTCTATCTGTTTTTTTGTCATAGATATTTATAACTCTAACTTTTTTATATTTTTAGTATGACATCTTGAATCAAAGATTCAAGATGCAAGCAAATAGGCCATTCCAAAGCGACTTCGTCGCAGGGCCTATTTGCCACCTGA
>JAEEGF011720165.1_pt1 | contig 17012 bp, 12 predicted proteins | sample 9134171 | NCBI WGS metagenome assembly JAEEGF01 (sample SAMN16246542, study PRJNA631951) | gut metagenome | biome: gut microbiome; feature: rumen; material: AP-attached | host: Bos | place: Iran: Karaj | collected 2018-10 | reverse complement strand
AGCACAATGAGTCTATGGTATATGAGAAGAACCCTAACTTCTACAGAGCAGATGATGTAAAGCTTGAGAAGCTTGAGTTCATGCTTTCAGCAGATGATACAGCTATCTATGCTGCTTACAATGCAGGCGATATCGATTTTGCTGACACAGTACCAAATGATGAGATTCAGTCACTTCTTAATAGCCCAGAGTTCCATGTAATTGATACTCTTGGAACATATTACGTAGGATTTAACGTAAATTCAGATTTATTCAAGGGTCTTACTGCTGATCAGGCTAACAAGATGAGAAAGGCTCTTTCTCTTCTTATCGATAGACAGTACATCGTTGATACTGTAGGTCAGACAGGACAGGTACCAGCAGATACATTTATTCCAGATGGAATGGCTGATGGTAACGGTGGCGTATTTGAAGCAGATGACTTTGGTTACTATGATGCTAAAGAAACAGGTGCAGGTAAGGTTGAAGAAGCAGTTAGTCTTCTTGAAGAGTGCGGTTATTCATTCGAATCTGATGGTAACGGCGGATATAAGATTAGCCCAGCACTTGAAGTAACATATATGACAAACGCAGGAACTGGTCACGAAGCTGTTGCTGCTTGTATTCAGCAGGATTGGGGCCTTGTAGGCATCGATGTTAAAATTGAGACAGAGGACTGGAATGTATTCCTTGAGGATAGAAAAGCTGGTAAGTTTGATATTGCTCGTGAAGGATGGATTGCAGACTTTAACGATCCTATCAACATGCTTGAGATGTGGCTTTCAAATGGTGGTAACAACGATATGCAGTTAGGTAAGGATCCAAGCAACTCTTCTGCACCTTCATGGAAGGAATATGACGAGCATATCCAGAAGATTTACAACACAACAGATTTCGCAGCTCGTGTAGACCTTATGCGTGAAGCTGAGGATATGCTTATGGAGACAAATGCAGTAGTACCTATTTACTACTACAATGATATCTATCTTCAGAAGTCAAACGTAACAGGAATCTATACTTCACTTAATCAGAATAAGTACTTCATGTATGCTGAAAAGTCAGCTAATTAATATGGATTTCGCTAGTTTTTATACTACTTAAAGGTTGAGAAAAAAAACTTGGGGAAATCATTAAGATTTCCCCATTTTTTTGTTGACAATGGTGTATTACTCTAGTAGAATAACACTTGCGTCGAACAAAATAAGTAATTACCTACAACTTGGAGAAGTACTCAAGAGGCCGAAGAGGCGCCCCTGCTAAGGGTGTAGGTCGGGCAACCGGCGCGAGGGTTCAAATCCCTCCTTCTCCGTTTTACTTGTTATAAATATGGTGCCATAGCCAAGTGGTAAGGCAAAGGTCTGCAACACCTCTATCACCAGTTCAAATCTGGTTGGCACCTCTTTCAAATCCCTCGACCCTAGTAATGGGGGCGAGGGATTTTTGTTTATAATTAAATATACTAACTATTGAAATAAAGTAAGGAGGAAATGCAATGACAATTTATGACGAGTTAGTGGCTCGTGGCCTGATAGCCCAGGTAACGAACGAAGAAGAAATTAAAAAATTAATTAATGAGGGCAAGGCAACTTTTTATATAGGTTTTGATTGCACTGCAGACAGCCTTACAGCCGGTCACTTTATGGCTCTTACTCTTATGAAGAGACTTCAGATGGCTGGAAACAAGCCTATCGCTCTTATCGGTGGTGGTACTACTATGATTGGTGATCCATCAGGTCGTACAGACATGAGAAAGATGCTCACAAGAGAGGATATCAATCACAACGCTGAATGCTTCAAGCGTCAGATGGAGCGTTTTATCGATTTCAGCGATGATAAGGCACTTATGGTAAATAATGCTGATTGGTTACTTGATCTTAACTATGTAGACCTTCTTAGAGAGGTTGGTGCATGCTTCTCAGTTAACAACATGCTTCGTGCAGAGTGCTACAAGCAGCGTATGGAAAAGGGACTTTCATTCCTTGAGTTCAACTACATGATTATGCAGTCTTATGACTTCTATTACATGTTCCAGAAATACAATTGTAATCTTGAGTTTGGTGGTGATGACCAGTGGTCTAATATGCTTGGTGGTACAGAGCTCATCAGACGTAAGCTTGGCAAGGATGCTCACGCCATGACTATCACTCTTCTCACTGACTCACAGGGCAAGAAGATGGGTAAGACAGCAGGAAATGCTGTATGGCTTGATCCTAACAAGACAACACCATTCGAGTTCTACCAGTACTGGAGAAATGTTGGTGATGCAGATGTTCTTAAGTGCATCCGTATGCTTACATTCCTTCCTATCGAGGAAATCCAGAAGATGGATAGCTGGGAAGGTGCACAGCTCAACGAAGCAAAGGATATCTTAGCTTATGAGCTTACACAGATGGTTCACGGTACAGAAGAGGCAGACAAGGCTCGCGAGGCTTCAAAGGCTCTTTTCGCTGGCGGAGCAAACTCAGAAAATATTCCAACTCACACACTTTCAGCAGATGATTTTAGAGATGGTAAGGTAGACATCCTTCAGATTCTTGTATCTGCTGGACTTTCAGCTAGCCGTGCAGAAGCTCGTCGTAATGTACAGCAGGGTGGTGTTTCTGTAAACGGAGAAAAGGTAGCAGATCCATTTGCTGCATATGAAAAATCAGCATTTGCAGAGGAATTCCTTCTTAAGAAAGGTAAAAAATCATTCTGCAAAATTGAGGCTTAATAAAAGCCTTCCACTAAGGTATATAGGGGTGCCAGGCTTTGCTTTGGCACCTTTTTGTATTTTGATAAGGAGTACAATTTATGGATGCTATAATAGATAGTTCACATATTTTTTATTTTGATTGGGAATTAGATTTACTTCACTGGTTTCAAAGTATTCACAATTCCTTTTTAGATTTTATAGTACCTAAAATCACATTTTTAGGAAATGCGGGATGGTTTTGGATAGTTGTTACTCTTCTACTTTTGATTTTACCATTCAATAGAAAAATGGGATTACAGGCTGCTATCTCACTAATTTTAACAGTAATAATTTGTAATGTTATACTAAAGCCATATATCATGAGATGCAGACCTTGTTGGATGGAGCCAGAGGTACAGCTTTTAGTTAAAGTGCCTCACGATTTCTCATTTCCATCAGGTCACTCTAATGCAAGCTTTGCAGTAGCCACAGCTATTTTTACTAGAAATAAAAAGCTTGGTATTCCTGTATTAGTGCTGGCAGCTATGATTGCTGTTAGTCGTCTGTATTTATTTGTTCACTGGCCAACAGACGTATTAGCAGGAACCTGCATTGGAATTTGCGGAGGTATAATTAGCTACTTCATAGTTAACTATATTTGGAATAAAAAAGTTAAAACGGTTATATAAAAGGAGTTAGCATGAATTTATTGGATATTTTCCTTATAGGCGTCGGACTAGCAATGGACGCCTTTGCAGTGTCAATCTGTAAGGGACTTGCTATGCGAAAGGTCAATAAAAAGCAAATGTTAATTATTGCTTTATTTTTTGGCGGTTTTCAAGCACTAATGCCGCTTCTAGGATGGGCAATAGGTACATCTTTTGCAAAGCTTATTGTGGATTATGATCACTGGATTGCCTTTATATTATTATTGTATATAGGTGGTAAATTGATTATAGATGCTATCAAGGAATGGAAAGATGAAGACAAAGTGGATGAAATGGATCCACCTCTTGATTATAAAGAGATTACATTGTTGGCAATAGCCACTAGCATCGATGCTCTTGCTTGTGGAGTAACATTTGCATTTGAGGAAAGTTTTAATATACTTCGTGCTATCTTAATCATAGGTGCAACTACATTCTTTATTTCTGCCTGCGGTGTTTATGTAGGTAATATATTTGGAGATAAATATAAAGCTAAGGCACAGCTTGTAGGTGGTATCATTCTTATATATATTGGTATTAAGATTTTATTAGAGCATACAATGGGAATTACATTAGGATTTTAGGAGGTTTGTAATGGAGGCATTTTTTCAAACAATACCAGGAGCTTTAATACTCCTAGTTGTAGGATTTGTTTTTTTAATTAAGGGAGCAGATTTCTTTGTAGAAGGGGCATCTGCAGTAGCAAAAAAGCTTAAGGTACCATCACTTATAATTGGTATGACAATCGTTGCTATGGGCACATCTCTTCCAGAGCTTTCAGTATCTGTTACAGCATCTATGGCAGGAAGCAATCAGCTTGCTATTGGAAATGTTGTAGGATCAAATATATTTAATCTTATGGTTGTTTTAGGTAGCTGCGCATTGTTTTCTATGCTTGAGGTTAGTGATGACACAATAAAGAAGGATTTTCCATTTTCACTTTGTTGTGCAGTGGCGCTTTCAGCTATGGGAATAATTGGATTTGAAGTAGGTCATGTTGATGGAGCTATTCTTCTTGTAGCATTCATAATCTTCCTTGTCTCTATGATTATGTCAGCTAAAAATTCACGTAAGGCTGCAGCAGCTGAGGCTGAAGAAGAGGTTGATGCAGAAATAGTTGATATTCCTACATGGTTGTGTATCGTATACATTGTTGGCGGTGCTGTTGCTATCAAATTTGGTGGTGATTGGGTTGTTAATTCATGTACTACTCTCGCACTTAAATTTGGAATGTCAGAGACTCTAGTAGGTCTTACAATTGTAGCTCTTGGAACATCACTTCCAGAGCTAGTTACATCAATTGTTGCAGCTAGAAAAAATGAGCTTGATATGGCTATCGGAAATGTAGTTGGTTCTAATATTTTCAATATTTTATTGATTCTTGGTGCCGCTTCTGCTATTTCTCCGATTACTTTTATGACGGTAAATGCAATTGATATTATGATTCTTGTTGGTTTTTCAGTATTGGTTTGGATTATGTGCTTCAAAAAGAAGAATCTTGGAAGAGTTGACGGAATAATCATGCTTCTTTGCTATGTGGCATATCTTGCATACATTATTGTTCGTGACGGAGGCATAGCATAAACACCTGTGAATGGTGGTAAAAATATGTTTGTTATGATAAAATCATAGCGTTTAAAGGGAATATTATCGTTTTGAAAAGGGGGTTCTAATATGAGTTTTTTAGACGAGTTATCAGATAGCATTGTCAACACAACCAAGGACCTTAGCAAGATGGCCCAAAACGCTGGAGATTTAACAAAGCTTCAGTATGATAAAAAACTAAAAGAAAGCGAACTTTCAAAGCTATACGAGAAGCTGGGAAAAAAATATTACGAAGAACATAAGGACGAGGATGATGAATGCATTAAAGAAATCACAGCCGCAGTTCTTAGAATAAAAGAAATCTCTGAAGATATAATGCAGAAAAAAGGCGGAAAAGCCTGCCCTAAATGTGGAGCACTTGTAAAAGATGGCTCTAAATTCTGCAGTGCTTGCGGAGAAAAAATAGATGATATATTTGAAGAGTAGGAGTTATTAGAAATGGGCAACAAAGGTAATTATTACATTACAACAGCAATTGCTTACACATCAGGTAAGCCTCACATTGGAAATACATACGAAATCGTTCTTGCAGATAGCATTGCACGTTTCCGTCGTCAGGAAGGATATGATGTTTTCTTCCAGACAGGTACTGATGAGCACGGACAGAAAATCGAGCTTAAGGCAGCTGAGGCAGGCATTACTCCAAAGGAATTTGTAGATAATGTTTCTGGTCAGGTTAAATCTATCTGGGATTTAATGAACACTTCTTATGACAAATTCATCCGTACTACAGATGAGGATCATGAGCGTCAGGTTAAGAACATTTTCAAGAAGCTTTACGATAAGGGCGATATTTATAAGAGTTCTTATGAAGGTCTTTACTGCACTCCTTGCGAATCTTTCTGGACAGAGTCACAGCTTGTAGATGGCAAGTGCCCAGATTGTGGTCGAGAGGTTCAGCCAGCTAAGGAAGAAGCATACTTCTTCAAGATGAGCAAATACGCTGATAAGCTTATCGAATACATCAACACACACCCTGAATTCATTCAGCCTGTATCTAGAAAGAACGAAATGATGAATAATTTCCTTCTTCCAGGCCTTCAGGATCTTTGTGTTAGCCGTACATCATTTACATGGGGTATTCCAGTAGATTTTGATCCAAAGCATGTTGTATATGTATGGCTTGATGCCCTTACAAACTATATCACTGGTATTGGTTATGAATGCGATGGTGAGTCTTCAGCACAGTTTAAGGCACTTTGGCCAGCAGACCTTCACCTTATTGGAAAGGATATTATCCGTTTCCATACTATTTATTGGCCAATTTTCCTTATGGCACTTGATCTTCCGCTTCCAAAGCAGGTATTTGGACATCCATGGCTTCTTACAAAGTCAGCAGATGGCGGCGACGACAAGATGTCAAAGTCAAAGGGAAATGTTATCTACGCAGATGAACTTGTAGATTTCTTCGGCGTAGACGCAGTAAGATATTTCGTACTTCACGAGATGCCATTTGAAAACGATGGTGCTATCTCTTGGCCACTTATGGTTGAGCGTGTAAACTCTGACCTTGCAAACACACTTGGAAATCTTGTTAATCGTACAATCTCTATGAGTAACAAGTATTTCGGTGGTGTTGTTGAGGATAAGGGTGTTGCAGAGGAAGTTGATGCAGATCTTAAGGCAGTAGTTACAGGAACAGTTACTGCTGTTGAGAAAAAGATGGCAGATCTTCGTGTTGCTGATGCTATTACAGAAGTATTTAATCTCTTTAAGAGATGCAATAAATATATCGACGAGACAATGCCTTGGGCGCTTGCAAAGGATGAGGCAAAGAAAGATAGACTTGCAACAGTTCTTTACAATCTCGTTGAAGGAATTTCAATTGGTGCTACTCTCCTAAAGGCATTTATGCCAGAGACATCTGAGAAGATTTTAGCTCAGATTGGTGCCGAGGAAATACCATATGATGAACTTACAACATTTGGACATTACACAAATGGCAACAAGGTTACAGAGACACCAGAGATTCTCTTCGCTCGTCTTGATCTTGATGAGGTTATGGCTAAGGTTGCAGAGCTTCATCCTGCACAGCCAGAGGAAACAGCTGTTGATGATGAAGAAGGAATTGATATCGAGGCTAAGCCAGAAATTACTTTTGATGATTTCATGAAGCTTCAGTTCCAGGTAGGTAAGATTGTAGCTTGTGAGGCTGTTAAGGGTTCAAAGAAGCTTCTTTGCTCACAGGTAAAGATTGGTTCACAGACAAAGCAGATTGTTTCAGGAATTAGTAAGCACTATTCTCCTGAGGAAATGGTTGGTAAGAAGGTTATGGTTCTTGTAAATCTCAAGCCAGCTAAGCTTGCAGGTGTATTATCAGAAGGAATGCTTCTTTGCGCAGAGGATGCTGAAGGAAACCTTTCACTTATGACTCCTGAGCGTAACATGCCTAGTGGCGCAGAAATCTGTTAAGAATAGTTGAGATAGCCTGTAGTAGACAATCTAAATGTTGCTGAAAGGAACATCTAGTGACTGTAAGCAATATTTATGATTGTCTGCGTAACAGGCGAGAGATATATTAGGTGTAAAATATGATTTTTGAGACACATGCTCATTATGATGATGAGAAGTTCGACGAGGATAGAGTCGAACTTCTTTCTCATTTATTGAAAGAAAATAATATTGGAAATATTGTAAACATTGGAGCTAGTTTTAGAGGATGCAAAGATAGTCTTGCACTAGCGAACCAGTATGATAATGTCTATGCTGCTCTTGGAATACATCCCGAGGAAATGGACGATTTTTCTGAGGATAATCTTAATTGGATCAAAGAAAATGCAGCTAATCCAAAGGTAGTGGCTATTGGAGAAATCGGTCTGGACTATTATTGGATAAAGGACGAGGAAGGTCGAGCAAAGCAGCGAGAATGGTTCAAGCGTCAGCTAGCTCTTGCCAAAGAAGTGGATTTACCAGTTGTAATTCACTCCAGAGATGCTGCAGAAGATACTTTAAACACAATTGTTGAGTATAATAAGCAAAGTAACAAAAAGGGAATAATCCATTGTTATTCATATTCTAAAGAGATAGCATTAGAGTATACTAAAATGGGATGGTACATTGGAGTAGGCGGTGTTGTTACATTCAAAAATTCCAAAAAATTAGTTGAGACAGTTAAGGCTATCCCAATAGAAAATATAGTACTAGAAACAGATTGTCCTTATATGGCCCCTGTTCCACATCGCGGGGAGCGCAACTCTTCTATCTTTTTAAGCTATGTAGCTGAGAAAATAGCTGAGCTTAAAGACTTAAGCGTAGCAGAGGTTGAGCGTATCACATATGAAAACGCTCTTAAAATATATTCAAAAGCAAAAAGGAACCTATAAATGGCATATTTAAGTAATCCAACCTATACAAAAGCAGTATTGGAGGCTCACGGCTTTTCTTTTCAAAAGAAATATGGCCAGAACTTTCTTATTGATGGAAATGTATTAGATAACATAATAGATGCAGCAGGCATTACAAAGGACGATTTTGTATTGGAAATTGGTCCTGGTATAGGCACCATGACTCAGCGTCTTTGCGAGGAGGCTAGAGAGGTTGTAGCTGTGGAGATAGATAAAACTCTTATTCCAATCCTTGACGATACCCTCTCCACCTACAAAAACTGGACTGTAATCAATCAAGATATTTTGAAGGTTGATATTAAGGCATTAGCTGATGAGAAAAACGGAGGAAAGCCAATCAAAGTCGTGGCTAATCTCCCATATTACATCACAACTCCTATTATTATGGGATTGTTTGAAAGCCACGTACCTCTAGAATCAATAACTATTATGGTTCAAAAGGAAGTTGCTGACAGAATGCAGGAAGGACCTGGTTCAAAAGAATATGGTGCTCTCTCACTTGCTGTTCAGTACTATAGTAATCCTGAAATAGTATGTGAAGTTCCACCAAGATGTTTCATGCCACAGCCTAAGGTAGCAAGTACTGTAATCACATTAAAGTGTCATGAAAAGCCACCTGTAGAATGTGATGAAAAGCTATTATTCCAGATAATCAGGGCCTCATTCAATCAGAGAAGAAAAACATTGCAAAACGGATTGGGAAACGGTTTACACTATTCTAAGGAACAGATTGCAGAGGCTATTTCAAAAGCAGGATACAGTCCAACAATTAGAGGAGAAGCATTATCATTAGAAGAATTTGCAAAGCTTACTAACATTTTGAAGGAAATGTAAAAATATAATGGGGGTTAGGGGTTATGGAAATCCTGACCTATAGTAGAGAAGTTCAACTTCTCATAGGGGAGATACAAGCAAACAGGGGCAAGAATCCTACAGCATTAATTTCTGCCTGCGACAAGCTTTTAGCTTATGGAAACAGTATGAAAGATAATGCTTTGGTTGGTTATGCACTTTTTTCAAAGGGAGAAACATACTATCTCTTAAATGATGCAACAAATTTTTATGCTCAAATGATTGCCTCAATTCCACCAATGGAAGATGCTAAAGAGTGGTTTTATGTTGCTATGGCAAACAATATGCTGGGGATAGCTTCTCTTAACAGAGGAAATGCGCCTGTAGCTATTGATTATTTTATTAAGGCAATAAGTATCTGCAAAGATAATTCATTACCAGATATTGAGTGGATTATTCATTTAAATCTGGGATCTTTATATCTCAACATCGAGGAATATCACAAAGCTATTTCACACATAGAAATTGCATACAAATACATATTGGAACACGGGGAAATGAATAGCTATTTAGAAAGCATAACAGCTATTCTATTAGGCATGGGAAGAGCTTATTTAAAATTAAATGAGCAGGCTAAATTTCTTGAGATAGAAAAAAAGCTTAAAAATGATTGTATGCCTTATCTGCAGGAGCTGGATAAGATAGTAATTTATTGCTATTTTGCGAGAGTTCACAATGCCATTGGAGAGAATGATGCCAGAGATTACTGGATTTCTATGGTAAACCAGCTTACCAGCAAAAATATGCCGATTATGGATGTTTTCGATGATTTCTATGATTATCTGGATATGCTTTTATCTACGGAAAAATACGATGATTTTTTTAAATCCTATACAGTTTTGGATGAACTAACAAAGCATACACTTATAAAGAATCTGGAACGAAAGCTTTTGACACTCAAAATAAGGTATTACCGTAGGGTGGGACAGATAGAGGAATATAAAATAGCATCGGTGCTGTTTTTTGAGCTTTCAGAATTTATGGAGCGTGAAAACAGATTGATGGTAAGTGACATGGTCGTAATGAAAAATTCGTATATGGAGCTTACACAAATCAATAAAAAAGTTGAAGAGGAGAATACATTTTTACAAAAACGTTCAGAGACAGACCCTTTAACAGGGATGTATAATAGATTGAAGTTAAATGAGTATAGTGAGGAATCCTTTGGGCGTGTAACAAAGAACAATAGCTCAATTGCGGTAGAGATATTAGACATAGACTATTTCAAGCAGTTTAATGATAACTATGGTCATCAGGCGGGAGATGATTGCATTAAATTTATTGCAAATATGATTACTAGTATTACAAGCAATGAAAATACCTTTGCTGCAAGATATGGCGGAGATGAATTTGTTGTTATATACGAAAATATGACTTACGAAGAAGTCTCAGAAAAGGCAAAAGAACTTAGACAGAAGATTTTTGATGCTAATGTAGAGCACAAATTCTCATTGGTAGAGGATAGAGTTACAATCTCACAAGGAATATGCTATGGCAAACCAAAAGTAAGCGATAGCTTTTTTGCGTATCTGCAGGGTGCAGATAAAATGCTATATGAAGTAAAGCAGCAGAGCAGAAATAATATAAAAATATGCAATGCTGAAGAATTAAATTAAAGGGAATAGGTATGAAAAACATAAGAAAAATATTTTTTGATGACATAATCAGTCTGTGTAAAAATTTCTTTGCACTGGTAATAGTAATTGGAATATGTTTTCTTCCAGCATTGTATGCCTGGTTTAATATATATTCTAACTGGGATCCTTATGGTAATACAGGTGCATTGAAGCTTGCAGCAGTATCCCTGGATAAGGGGTATACAGACGACGAGGGTAAATATCATAATCAAGGAGATACTATTATAGATAATCTACACGAAAACACCGCGGTTAATTGGCAGTTTGTAGATTCTTCAGACGAAGCTATAGAAGGTGTAAATAGTGGAGTGTATTATGCTGCAGTTGTAATTGATGAAGATTTTTCCTACAACATGTACAATGTTCTGACTGAAGATGTAGAACGTCCGACTCTTCATTTCTATGAAAATCAAAAGAAAAATCCAGTAGCAACAAAGATATCAGATACAGTAGTTCAGTCACTGCAGAATAATATCAACGTAGCTTTTACAGAAGTGGTTGTAAGTGAAGTTGTTTCAGGTGCAGGAAAGGTTTCGAAAGAAATCAAGGAAGATAACGATATCAACATAGCTGTAGATAGCCTTAGAGAATTAAGTGCAGATCTTACTGAACAGCAAATTACAATAAAGAAAATCATAGAAAACGATGCAAAGCTACAAGAATCTCTTAAGGTGGCAAAGGCTGATGCAAACAATTTAAAAAACCAGGCTAGAAAAAGTGCTGATGCTGTAAAAAATTCAGCAAAAACAGCTAGCAATGCAGAAGTTACTCTTAACAGTTATTCTAATGATGTAAACGATATGCTTAAAGTGATGAACAGCACTTTGGCAGATATGGAAAATAAACTAAAAGCTGCAGAGGCTACTAATAATGTTGAAGAATTAACAACTAATCTTGCTGATATAGCAAAGGATGTTGGACAGTTAAAGGCTACATTAGATCAAATTAATCCAGAGACTATAGCTAAGAATGAGGCAAAGCAAGCCTACAATGACTATAGTGAGGAAATAAATGCACTAGAGAATATACTAAGAGCAAAAGGCTATGGCGATTATATTGATGCTGGTAAAAAAGCCTATGAAATCAAGAATGCCACAGATGAGTTAATTCAGTGGGGCAAGGAAGAAATCATAAATAAAGGACCAGTCATTGCTACAGACATAGCAAAGAATAAGGAAGAAGATTTAAAGGCACAAGTATCTGAAATAAAAAAACATACAGATAGTTTACAGTCAAAATACAATAATGAGTTAGTTCCTAAGATTAATAAGAGTCTGGATAATCTTACAAGTGATTTAAATAGTACTAACAGTATGCTAAATTCGGTTGGAGACACATTTGGCAACCTAATGATTATGTTTACTGCCATTGATAATACTGTAGATGCTGCAAATACAAGTCTTAACAAAACAAATGAGGCCATAGCCTATATAAATGGTCGTATTCTTGAGGTTATTGACCAGGTAGATAAAGTAGGTGATGGCGACAAAATACAGGCTATAGTTAATGCATTATCAGGTGATCCGGATGCATATGGCAAATTCTTCTCTACACCTGTTAATGTTGTAACGGAAGCTGTTTACCCTATTGAAAATTATGGCTCCGCTGTTGCGCCATTCTATTCAACATTAGCATTTTGGGTTGGAGCATTAATACTTACAGCTATCATCAAGGTAAAACCAGATAAGAGTAAATATCCAGATGCGTCCGTGGGACAATTATTCTTCGGGAGATATGTCCTTTATTGGATTTTAGGACAATTGCAGGCGGTGATTATTGTGGTAGGAGACCTATTCCTGTTGCATATTCAGTGTGTACATCCTTGGTATTTCATGCTTGCAGGCTCAGTTATTGCAACTACATTTACACTATTTATCTATTCACTGGTTGTCACTTGGGGAGATGTAGGTAAAGCTTTATCTGTTGTAATCGTAGTTATACAAATAGCAGGAAGTTCTGGAACTTATCCGATTGAGTTGTTACCAGATTTCTTTAAAAAGGTATACATATTCTTCCCATTCCCTTATGCAATCAACGCGATTAGAGAATGTTTATGTGGAATGTATGAATATGATTATTTGAAAAACTTCATCTGTCTTGGAATGTTTATGATTGTGGCTTTAATAATTGGATTACTTATTCAGATTCCATTTGAAGACATTAATCACTATATGGAAGAAAGAATGGAAGACACAGAGATGATGTAAAATCCTTAGGAGGGAGTATGAATCAAAAAGAAGAAATGTACGACAAATTTTTTGATATTCAAGAAAAAGTACATTTAGAAAATCAGAAAAAAATACGAGTAGGCCTGAAGGTTAACATTTTTTTACCTCTTGTGTTCTTGTTAATCAGTTTTATAAGTAATCGTTCAAAGTTAGTATTTTTATTGTTATGGATAATCTCGTTATTTGGGATTTCATTTTACCTTTTATATATTGAATATATGGATTTCAAGCTGCAAGCCAGATTAAAGGAGTTTGGAATTATCCATGAGGATGAAAATAAAGCATTAATAGGACACGAGGTTGTTCAGGGCCTTGATGATATCAATGCAGTCAGAAAAGAAGTTGTTCAAGATATCAAAGATAAGAAGAAAGAAATTAAAAATGAGATAAGAAAAGAGAAGGAAGAGATACGAAAGGAAAAGAAGGAATTACAGGAAGGGATAAAAAAAGATATTCAAACCGTGGGAGATAAACTTAAAAAATGAAGAATATATTAAAGATAATTGAATCAGACATAAAAAGATTATCTACTAATGTAGTAGCTATGGTAGTCATAATTGGTTTGACTGTAATCCCTTGTTTGTATGCATGGTTCAATATTCTATCTAATTGGGATCCATATGGTCCAGATGCTACAAAGAATCTTCAGGTAGCTGTAGTATCTTCAGACCAGGGAATTCTAATTGGTAGCGCAGAGATTAATGTAGGAAATATTATAATCAGTCGATTACAGGCAAACGATACAATTGGATGGGTATTTACGGATAATGCCGAGGAAGCGGTAGCAGGCGTTTATTCTGGTGATTATTATGCCGCTCTTGTTATTGATGAGCAATTTAGCGCAGATATGATAAGCTTTCTAGGTGGAGATATCGAAAATCCAAAGATAACCTACTACGAAAATGAAAAGAAGAATGCCATTGCTCCAAAGATTACTGGTAAGGTAAAGACCACTATTGAAAGAGAAGTAGATCACGCATTTGTAGGAACTGTAGCTGAGGTATTATTAAAGGCTGGAGAGTATTTCTCTACGCTTGATGAACAGGGGAATATCACAGGTAAGGGAATAGCTAAGCTAGAAAGACTTGATTCGGATTTAAATGGAATAATAGTAATATTGGATTCATATATTGCTCTTGTTGATTCCACAAAAGAAGTTACTGATGCAGGAAAATCAGCTGTTGATGCAGCAAAATCAATAACAAAAACTGCGGAAGCAATGGTTGAATCTGCAGAGAATGAGAATCCATCAGTAAAGCAAAAAGTACAAAATGCAAAGAATAAAACTGATGAAGCAGTAAATGCTATTAATAAGGATTTGGCAGGCTTTGATTCAAATCTAAGTGCTATTAATAAAGCTCTTTCAGACTATAAAATAGGTGGACCAGCAGTTGGACCAACAGTTCTAAATATATATAACGCTGCAAATACAGTTTGGAGTGGTACGGATGGTAACAATGGACTATATGCAATGATAATACGGTATAGTCAGTTTGTTCCAGAAAAGTATGTTACACTTGCAAATTCAGTTAACGAGAGCTTTGTGAATCTTGGAAAAGACTTACAGGAATTTGTAGAAGCTGAAAAAAATAGTGCCGCAAATTTAGAGGATATCCGACAAAGAACCGTCAAGGATGCTGGAAGTATTTTAGGTCAAACAGCAGAGCTAAGAAATGATTATGGTTCGTTGATATCTCCATTAGCCCAGCAGTCAATTGATTCTGCATCTTCATCTATTGCAGAGGTTAAGAAGCTTTTGAAATATAATGCCAGTAGCATTGATTTAGTAGTTGCTAATCTGAAGGATTATGATGCTATATTGTCTCAATCTAGCAGTGGATTAGAAAAAGCTAGAGATGAAGCTGTGATAATGGAAAAGAAGCTTTCTAAGTTAATTGATGAAATCAAGGGCCTTAGCAATAGTGATGCTTATACAAGAATAATGGAGCTTCTTCGTTCGGATCCTGACCTGCTTTCAGACTTCATAAGTAGTCCGGTAGAAGTAGATAATGAATATATCTACCCTGTAGAAAATAATGGTTCCATGACTGCCCCATTTTATATTGTCCTTTCAATATGGGTTGGAGCGTTGATTATGTCGACCATTTTAAAAACTACAATCAAGGATACTTCGAATTATAGAAATCTAAAGAATTGGGAATGCTTCTTTGGCAGATTCTTTACTACTTGTGTTATAGGTCAGATACAGACTTTGATAACAGTCCTTGGAGCTTTCTTATTTGTGGGGATACAATGTGAGCACAGAGTAATGTTCTGGGCGGCCTGTGCCTGGACATCCTTTGTATATTCATTGTTATTGTATGCATTTGCATATTCATTTGGAAACATAGGAGAGGCATTATCTGTTATACTTATGGTTATACAGGTAGCGGGAGCAGGCGGAACTTTCCCAATAGAGGTTTTACCAGACGTATTCCAGCAGTTATATAAATTTATGCCATTTAATTATTCAATGAATGCAGTTAGAGAGTGCATAGGTGGATTTTATAAGGACACCTACAGACAATGTATGCTTACGTTATTGATATATGTTGCGGTTGCAGTGTTTATAGGAGTGGTTCTATATCACCCATTCAAGGTATTAAATGAGAAGATTGAAATTAGTAAAGAAAAATCAGGAATATTGTTGTAGCAAAAAAGCGGGACAGGGATGTCTCGCTTTTTTTAATAATTGACACATGAGTATAAAAAAGTAAGGAGGGCACCATGAGAGACATAAGTTGGGTTAAAGAAAGCGTGTTTTATCACATTTATCCTATAGGGGCATTTGATTGTCCAAGGGAAAATAAAGGCGCTGAAACTGCAGGACATCGTATTTTGAAGCTTATTGAATGGATTCCACATATGCTTAATCTAGGCATTAATGCAATATACTTGGGGCCTATATGGGAATCTGGTACTCATGGCTATGATACTTTTGATTACTATAAATTGGATAGTAGATTGGGTGATAATAGTGATTTTAAAAAGGTAGTAGAAGCCTGCCATAAAGCAGGAATAAAGGTTGTTTTGGATGGTGTATTTAATCATGTAGGTAGAGGACATAAAGCCTTTCTAGATGTTAAAGAAAAAAGGGAAAATTCACCTTACAAGGATTGGATTGCAGGATTGAATTTCGGAGGAAATAATTGGTATAACGATGGATTTTCTTATGAATGTTGGTCTGGCGCACAAGAGCTGGTTAAGTTGAATTACTGGTGTGAAGATGTGAATAACCACATATTAAATGCGGTAGCAATGTGGATAGATGAGTTTGATATTGATGGACTGAGATTAGATGCTGCCGATTGCATCCAAAGGGATTTTTTCAAAAGGTTAAAAAACTTCACAGAAGAGAGAAAGCCAACATTTTGGCTTATGGGAGAAATTATTCACGGAGATTACAATATATACGTAAATGACGAAATGCTGGATGCAGTAACAAACTATGAGTGTTGGAAAGGTATTTATTCTAGCCACAATGACCATAATTATTTCGAAATTAATTATGCCATGAAACGTCAATGGGGACAGGGTGGCTTATATCAGGGAAAATATCTATATAACTTTATCGATAATCATGATGTAAACAGGATTTATACGCTTTTAAAGGAAAAGGAAAATATTTATCCTGTCTATACGTTGCTATTTACTATGCCAGGTTTACCATCAATATATTACGGTAGTGAATTTGGTATTGAGGGAGATAAAAATGCAGGACAGGGTGATTATGCACTTAGGCCAGCCCTAGATATAGAAAAAGAGAGTAATCCAGATTTAATAGAGCATATTAAAATGTTGGCTGAAATAAGAAAAAGCTCCGATGCCTTAAAGGAAGGCACATACGAAGAGGTACAGGTAAAAAATGAGACATTGGTTTTTGCCAGAGTATTTAAAGATGAATATGTTATTGTGGCATTAAATAGTACTGATAAGGAGCAGCATCTTTACTATGATTATAGAGGGGAGAGTCACGATATAGTTCT
>JAEEGF011220207.1_pt1 | contig 17013 bp, 8 predicted proteins | sample 9134171 | NCBI WGS metagenome assembly JAEEGF01 (sample SAMN16246542, study PRJNA631951) | gut metagenome | biome: gut microbiome; feature: rumen; material: AP-attached | host: Bos | place: Iran: Karaj | collected 2018-10 | reverse complement strand
AAAGAAAATTATGCTTAATTTTAAGCATCAATTCATTCATTTTATCTATGAAGAAACTTGTACTGTTTTTTGTGACGCTTCTATGCGGCTTGCTGATGGCTCTCCCAGCCCTGGCACAGAACAGAAGCGTCCGATGCACCGTGTCCGACAATGCCGGTCCGATGCCCGGAGCCAGCGTGCTGGTGAAGGGCACTACTATCGGCGGCATTACGGATTTCGACGGCAACGTTACGCTGAACAACGTGCCCGAGAAAGCTATCCTCGTCGTATCCTTCGTGGGATACGAGACCGCTGAAGTGCCGGTTGCCGGCAAATCCGCCGTCAGGGTGACCCTGAAAGACGACTCGACCCTCCTGAGCGAGACCGTCGTCGTCGGTTACGGCACGCAGAAGAAAGCCAACCTCACCGGTGCGGTGGACCAGGTCGGAGAAGAAGTCTTCGACGGACGTCCCAACGCCAACCTGGCGCAGATGATGCAGGGCCGCGTGGCCAACCTGAACCTCAAGTTCACGGACGGCCGTCCGAACTCCTCTCCTTCGTTCAACATCCGTGGTAAGACCTCCATCGGACAGGGCGGCAGTGCGCTGGTGCTCATCGACGGCGTCGAAGGCAACGCCAGCCTGCTCAACCCTAATGACATCGAGAGCGTGTCCGTGCTGAAGGATGCGGCCTCTTCGGCCATCTACGGTTCCCGTGCCCCGTACGGTGTCGTCCTCATCACGACCAAAAACGCGAAGAAAGGATCCGCTACGGTTACGTACCAAGCCAACTTCTCGTTTGAAACGCCGACGGCCATGCCGGACGTCGTCTCCGACGGATACACCTGGGCGGAACACTTCTACAAGTCCTGGTACAACTACAAGGGCAGCAACCCGACCGCCATCAACAAGACGATGGAGTTCTCCACGGCCTGGCTGGAAGAGTACCGGCAGCGCGCCGAGACCGGCAACTACGAGACCCTGGTCTCCGACGGATCGATCGGTACCAAGGGCCGCTGGCTCTACTTCCACAAGGGAACCGACTACTATGATTACCTGTACAAGGATTTCACCTTCACGCAGACCCACAACATTTCCGTGTCCGGAGCGGACGACAAGTTCGACTACTATGTATCCGCCCGTATCTATGACAACGACGGTCTCTTCGACAGTAAGGTCAATCCCGACTCCTACCGGATGTACAACGGCCGCGTCAAGGTCGGTTATCAAGTCACTCCCTGGCTGAAAATCACGTCCAACACAGACATCACCTGGAGCAAGTACGTGATGCCGGAGACCCAGAGCGAAGGAAACGGAAACATCTGGCGCAACATCGCCGATGAAGGTCACCCCTGCTCCCCGATCCTCAATCCGGACGGAACCCTCTCCTATTCCGGCGTCTATTCCGTCGGTGACATCATTTACGGCACGAGCAACCGGCAGTACACCAACCGCCAGGCCCAGAATACCATCGCCGCCAAGGCTACGTTCTTCGACAACCGCCTGCGTCTCAATGCGGACTTCACCTACCGGGCCCGGGCATACGACACCCATGTGCGCCGTCTGCCTTCTCCGTTCTCGAGATATGAGGGCCGCATCGAGTCCCTCGCCGAGATCAAGGGTCTGGCCGACTACATCAGCGAAACCCTCCGCTCATACGACTACATCGCCAATAATGAATGGGTAGAGTATGAGGATCATTGGGGTCGTCACAACTTCAAGGCCCTTGTCGGCTACAACTATGAAAGACAGACCTACAAAGAGACCTATGCCTACAATGACGGACTCCTCTCTCCGAACGTAGACAACATCAACCTCGCTCTCGGCACGCTGAACAGGAAGACCGAAGGTGATTTCACCAGATGGCGCACGGCCGGTGCCTTTTTCCGTTTGAATTATAACTTCGACGAACGCTACCTGTTGGAGATAAACGGCCGTTATGACGGATCCACCAAGTTCCCGTCCCGCCAGCGCTGGGCTTTCTTCCCTTCCGTCTCCGCCGGCTGGCGCATCAGCCAGGAACCTTGGTTCAAGGTGGACAAGAGTCTCATTTCCAACCTCAAGCTCCGTGCTTCCTACGGCGCACTGGGAAACAGCAATGTCAGCGTTTATGCCTACAACGAGACCTTTGAGTTCGACACAGGCCGTATCATCAATGGTCAGAAAGTCCGCTACACCGAAGCCCCGTCTCCGATTCCCGAGTCCCTGACCTGGGAAACGGCGCAGATGCTGGACGGCGGTATCGACTTGAGCCTGTTCTCCGGACGGCTGAATTTCACCGGTGACATCTACCGGCGCAAGACCCTGGACATGTACACGGTGGGTCCGACCCTTCCCGATGTCTTCGGTGCCTCTTCCCCGAAGGGCAACTTCGCGGAGATGACCACCCGCGGCTTCGAAATCGCCCTGGGTTGGGACGATGCCGGCACCCTGGCGGGCAGGCCGTTCAAATACGGCGTCCACGCCACCCTGGCCGACTACTATTCCATCATCGACAAGTACAACAACGCGACCAAGTCCTTGAGCAACAATGCTTACAATACCAGTTATTACGAGGGTATGAGGATCGGTGACATCTGGGGATTCGTCTGTAACGGACTATACCAGAGCCAGGCCGAAATCGATGCCGACGAAGCCTGGGCCGCCGAACACGGACGTCCCCGCTACAACGGTCTCATGCAGCAGACGGAGAGTTATATGCTTTATCCCGGTGACATGCGTATCGAGGACCTCAACGAGTCCGGTGACATCGACCGCGGCAAGAATACGGCCGACGATCCCGGCGACCGCCGCATCATCGGAAACAGCGAGCCCCGTTACATCTATTCCTTCGGTTTCGACGTGGAATGGGCCGGCATTTTCGCCAATGCCTTCTTCCAGGGTGTGGGCAAGCAGGACTGGTATCCGGACAACGAGTCGTCCTCTTTCTGGGGCATGTACAACCGTCCCTATAACCAGATGCCTTCCTGGCACCTCGGCAACTACTGGACGGAAGACAATCCGGACGCCTATCTGCCGCGCTACACCGGCTATTTCGGGCCTTTCTACAAGGGACGGACCAATGCCAATACCCGTTATCTGCAGGATGCCTCCTACATCCGTCTCAAGACCGTTCAGATCGGTTACAATCTCCCCGAGAGGCTGACCCGCAAGGTAGGTTTCGAGAAGGTATCCGTCTTCCTCGCCGGAGAAAACCTCTGGACCTGGTCTCCCGTCTACAAGCACACGCGCGACGTGGACGTGACGGCCAACATCTACGGTACGGACGGCACATTGTCCACCACGGGTGACGGCTATAATTTCCCGACGATGAAGAGTCTGAGCCTCGGTCTGAAGCTTACCTTCGGACACTTCGCCGCCGCCGCTGCTTCAGCGAAGGCAGCCTTCGATCCTGCCGCACTCGCCGCCCTCAGGGCCGAAGCGGACCAGGCTGCCGAAGAGGCCCGTGTCGCCAAGGAACTCCTGCAGAAGGCCCTGGCCGAAAAGGAAGCTGCCGAAAAGGAAGCTGCAGCCGCCAAGGCTTCCGTCAAGGAAGTCACCAATACCGAAGTGGTCTATGTTTCCGATCCCATCGCAGTGTTCTTCGTGAAGGGCAGCAGCAAACTGACTGATCTCGAGAAGGTCCATCTCAGGGAAGCCGTCCGTCGGATCAAGGCCAAGGGAGAAGGACTGAAGTTCACCCTCCGTGGCAGCGCAGATGCCGGAACGGGCACGCCCGAGATCAACGAAAAGCTCTCCCGCGAACGGACTGAAGCCGTCATCTCCTATCTCAGGGAACTGGGCATCACCAGTGACCGGTTCTCCGTCAGCACCACCATCGGCGACGATCAGGATGCCGAAATCGACCGCTGTGTTATTATCGAAAAACAATAAGGAGGAACGACCATGAAAAAATTAGCATATATTCTTTCTTCGTTCGTCATTCTGGGTCTGCTGGCCGTTTCCTGTGACCTCACCGAGGATCCACAGGCACAGGCAGGCCGCGCTATCGTTTTCGGCGATGAGGCCGGACTGAGAAACTTCACCTACAGTTTCTACGACTATCTTCCCGACAACGGCAGCGCCCACCGGATCAACGTCACGCACGACCATTCGGCCAAGATGAGCATCGGTACGTACGAGCAGGGTGCCTATACCATCAACACCTCCACATCCTGGAGCTGGAGCAGCATCCGCAACGTCAACTACTTCATCAAATACAATACGGATCCCGACGTGGCCGAGGATGTCCGGAACAATTACACGGGCATCGCCCGCCTGTTCCGCGCCTATCTCTACTATGACAAGCTGATTACCTACGGCTGCGTTCCCTGGATCGACAAACCCCTCGACCCCACGGACGAGGAACTGTACAAGAGCCAGGATAACCGGGATGTCATCATCCGGAACATCATGGATGATCTGGACTATGCCGCCGAGAACATCCTGGAGGACAAGATCACGCCTTACTCCAACACGGTCAACAAGTGGACGGCGCTGGCTCTGAAGAGCCGTATCTGCCTCTTCGAAGGCACCTTCCGCAAATATCACGCGAACAACGGGAGCACCTACGGAAGCAAGTACCTGGAAGGCTGCTCCATCAGTGCCAACGAACTCTTGCAGGCTGCGGCCGATGCCGCCAGGAAGATCATGGATGAAGGTCCTTACAAGCTTCACACGGGCACCGTTTATGAGAGCGGCGGACGCGGCGCTTACCGTGACTTGTTCATCAGCGATGACCCCGTCACTGAGGAAGTCATGCTGGCCTACACCCAGGACAAGGAGCTTTCCGTCCTCGGCGAAGCCAACTGGTACTACAATTCCACTTCTTACGGTCCCCATCTCTCGATGACGCGCGCCTTCGCGAAGACCTATCTCAACGCGGACGGCTCCATCTACAACGAGAAAACCCCGACCGGTGCCTATAAGACCCTCGTACAGGAAACCTCGGGCCGCGACGCCCGCCTGTGCCAGACCATCCGCGGCGCGGATTACACCCGGAAGGACAATGCAGGCAAATTCACCGAGCGGACCGCTCCGGACATGAGCCTGTCGCTGACCGGCTACCAGTACACGAAGTATGTCATCGATGATGAGAACTACAACAACGGCCGCACCAACGACAACGACGTCCCGCTGCTGCGCTACGCCGAAGTCCTGCTGAACTACGCGGAAGCCAAGGCCGAACTGGGTACAATCACCGCGGAAGACTGGTCCAGGACCATCGGCGCCCTGCGCCGTCGCGCCGGCATCACCGGCGGCGACCTGGACCGCCTCCCTACCGTCGTGGATACGTATCTCCAGCAGACCTTCTATCCCAATGTCACCAGCCCGGTCATCCTCGAGGTGCGCCGCGAGCGGGCCATCGAGCTCATCCTCGAAGGTTTCCGTCTCAACGACCTCAAGCGCTGGGCCTGCGGAAGCAACTGGCAGAACGCCCCTTGGAACGGCGTCTACATCCCCGCCCTGGACACCCCGGTCGACCTCAACGGCGACGGTGAATATGATGTCTATGTGACGGCGGACGCCAACTACCAGAAGAACGGCCAGTACAAGTCCATCGCCATGACCCTGAACGAGCACCAGAAGGCCGTCAAGCTGGAAGACGATCCCGCCGGCGGCTATGTCCTGGGCTATGACATGCCCCGCAAGTGGAACGACAACATGTATCTGTATCCGGTGCCGGAGATTGTCATCACCAAGAATGATAATCTCAAGCAGAACCCCGGGTGGTAATGATAAACGATCTTGTATATGAAAAGCATTGAGAAAATACTCCTCCTCTCGCTGTCCCTTTTCGCGCTGGCGTCCTGCACCAAGCCGAAGATTTCGGTAACTGCGGATTTTACCACCGACAAAGAGGTCTATGAGCTTTATGAGGATATCAAAATCACGAATACCTCCGTCGCCATCAACGACATCATCGTCGCGTGCAAATGGGACTGGGGCACAGGCTATAAGTGGGGCAAGCAGCTCGAGGACCCGATTTCTTTCGATACGGTCGGAGAGAAGGAGATCACGCTCACGGCCGTCACCAATGAGAACGTGTCCGGCACCTGCACCAAGATCATCACGATCCAGGATACCAACAAGAGCCCTGTCCCTGACTTTGAATGGACTCCTGCTGAAGGTATCGTCGCCGGCGATGAAGTGCAGTTCACCGACAAATCTGCGGACCCGGACGGCAGTGTCGTCGCCTGGGAGTGGAAGATCGGCGCCAGCACGGTAGCCGAGCAGAACCCGAAGTTCACCTTCAACGAGTTCGGCGACATCGAGGTCACCCTCACCGTCACGGACAACCAGCGCAAGAAGGCTTCCACGACCAAAACCATCCATGTGGCAAAGAGCCCTAATTCGCTCGAACTCGCCTGGGCCAAGCCTTTCGACAACGACTCCGAAGCATACACCAAATTCACTTCACCGGCCACCAACGCCGATGGCAGCGTGGTCTATGCTTTCTCCAGCGGACTGCACCTGGTCGCCTTCGATCCGGACGGCAACCAGAAGTGGGTCTTCGACGCCAACCTGCATAATCCGAATCCGAGAAGCAGCGACGGCACCAAGACCGGTTCTTCCTGCACGCCTTCCGTCGACACGGACGGAACCGTCTTCCTGGCCCTCGCCTACAATGAGAGCGGAGGAACCGCCGAGAATGAATCCGGCGTCTACGCGATCAATCCGGACGGCACCCAGAAGTGGTACTTCCCCTGGCGCAACGCCAAGTACATCAATGTAATCCCCGTCATCCTGGACGAGAAGATCTTCCTCGCGACCAAGTCCAACCCGACCGACGATGACCTTTGGGAAGGCAAGCCGTTCAAGGACAACGGCGCGATCCTGAACAAGGCCACCGGTTCCTTCGACCAGGTCGTCCGGGTCAAGCGCGGCTCCCACGGCGGCTTCGCGGCCACAAAGGAGGAAACCATCCTGGTCCATACGGACGACAGCTACGGCACCCGTCTCCTCTGGAAAGAGGATGGTCAATGGAAGCACTATGGAGCGGACGGTGGACGAGATAAGTTCATGCTGGGATTCACCTACAGCGGTACCACCACGTTGAACAGCCAGACCACCTACATGGCCATCGACGGTAATAACCGGGTCTATGTCCTGTACGGCAAGTCCAACGGCGGCCAGGGCGTCCTGATGTGCTATGATCTCAATAAGTTCAGCCAGACGGACGGCATCAAGCCAGAGTGGACGCTCGAACTGGACGGCAACACGAAACGCTATTCCAGCCTCGGCGTCGCCCTGGACGGGAACGGCACCGTCTATGTCACGACTCACAACGGCCTGACGGCAGTGGATCCGGATGGTACCAAGAAGTGGTTCCTGCATTCCAGCAGCGAGAACTTCACCGTATGGGGATCGCCGGCGGTGGATAATCAGGGTTACGCCTATTTCAACGAGTCCGAGGTCGTGGACGGCGTACAGACGGTGGCCAAGCTCGTCAAGGTCAAGCCGGATGGCACCCGTGCTTCCGAGATTGCCCTGGGCACGTCCCTGCGTACCTCGCCTACGATCAGCCCCGACGGCACCATCTACTGCACCGGCATGAAGGACGGCAAGGTGACTCTCTTCTCCGTGAAGGGATCCGCCACCGGACCTGCCACCGGATGGTCGCAGCTCGGCGGCAACTCCCGCAAGTCCTGTAAAGCTGAATAAACAGCATGATTGCCAAGTCATTTTTACGCATTCTCCTGTCCGCAGTCCTGGTCCTCCAGGCCTGCGGGCCGGGGAACGTCGTCAATCCGGTGACTCCTCCGTCGACGCCGGACACGCCCGAGACACCCGACACGCCGGATACACCGTCCGCCAGCGCGGATCCGATGATCGTCTGCACCTTCAACATCCGCTACGCCAACACGGCCGACGTGTATCCCGACGGGAGCAGCGCCGCCTGGACGGCGCGGCGAGAAGCGGTGAAGAAGTTCGTCGACACCGTCAAGCCGGACCTGATCGGCCTGCAGGAGGTGCGCAAGGCCCAGTCGGAGGATTTCGCCTCTTACTTCGGAGCAGACTACGGCTATTTTGACGTCGGGCGCGACAGCGGTTCGGGCGCGTCGGTGGCCAGCGCCAACTGCGAAGGCGTGGGCATCCTGTACCGCAAGGACCGCTTCGAGCGGGTCCTGACCGATTTCTTCTGGCTCGATCCGGAGCCGCGCACGCTTCCGGCCAAGAACAGCGACGGGACCTACGGCGCGTGGAATTCGGCTTGCCGCCGGATCACGGTCTATGCGAAACTGAAGGACAAGAAGCACGGCAACACCGAAATCTGGTTCTTCCCGACGCACTACGACCACAAGAGCGAGCTGGCACGGAAGAATGCTGCCGACATGATGGTGGACCAGATGAAGGCCTTGTGTAAAGTTAGCGACCTGAAGAACTCCAACCTGATCATTTTCCACGTGGGCGACCTGAATACGACCCAGGACAGCGGCCAGCTCAAGAGTCTCAATGACAACATGAGTTATGCGCGTTTCACCGCTGCAGGTACGGACAAGTACGAGCGCACGTACAACGGCTTCAAGGACTCGGGCGGCAGCATTATCGACCATATTTATTATGTCGGTAAGGCGGTCAAGCCCGTGAAGTACTGGGTCGACAGGACCAATTACGGCGTGCCGTACCTGTCGGACCACTTCCCGGTGCTGTTCCAGTGGGAGTATCAGTAGTCTTCCGACGAATCTTTCAAAGAAGTCTCGCGGACCCTTCCGGGAGACTTCTTTTTTTTGTATTATTGCATTATGAGTTTCAAGAGTTTCCTTCCGATCGCCCTGTCAGCGATCCTGCTGGCGCTTCCGGCCCAGGCCGGCCGAAAAAGCAAGGCGCCGTCCATCTACCATAAAGACTGGATCGATTTCAACAAAAACGGCGTCAAGGACGTCTACGAAGACCCTTCGCGCAGCGTGGAAGAGCGGGTGGAGGACCTGCTGGGGCAGATGACACTGGAGGAGAAGACCTGCCAGCTGGTGACGGTCTACGGCTACGGGCGCGTGCTGCCCTGGGCCCTCCCGGTGCCGGAATGGAAGGAGCGTGTCTGGAAGGACGGCATCGCCAACATCGACGAGCACCTCAACGGGGTGGGCAACGGCTACAAGGACCATTACGACCTGATCTATCCGTTCAGCAGCCACGTGCGCACCCTGCATGAAGTGCAGCGCTGGTTCGTGGAGCAGACGCGCCTGGGCATCCCGGCCGAATTCTCCAACGAAGGCATCCACGGGCTCAACCATACGAAAGCGACGCCCCTGCCGGCCCCGATCGGGCTGGGCAGCAGCTGGGACCGTGACTTGATCCGCCGGGCCGGCGAAATCGCCGGAGAGGAGGCGCGCCTGATCGGTTACCACAGCGTCTATGCGCCCATCCTCGACGTGGCGCGCGACCCGCGCTGGGGCCGGACGGTCGAGACCTACGGCGAGGACCCCTTCCTCGTCGCCGAACTGGGCGGGCAGATGGCCGCCGGCATCCAGAGCCAGGGCGTCGGGGCGGGCCTGAAGCATTTCGGGGCCTACAGCGTCCCGGCGGGCGGGCGCGACGGCAGCTGCCGCACCGACCCGCAGATCAACCCCCGCGACCTGCACCAGATCTTCCTCTATCCCTTCGCGCAAGTCGTTTCGAAGGTCCATCCCCTGGTCGTGATGAGCAGCTACAACGACTGGAACGGGGAGCCGGTGTCGGCGTCTTATTATTTCTTGACGGAGCTGCTGCGGCAGACCTACGGCTTCGACGGCTATGTCGTCAGCGACAGCCAGGCGGTCGAATACATGCACAGCAAGCATCAGATCGTCCCCGACCAGGCCGGTGCGGCCGCCGCCGTCGAGCAGGCCGGCCTCAACGTGCGAACCAATTTCCAGCAGCCCGAGAGTTTCGTAGGCCCTCTGCGCGATGCGATCGCCGCCGGACAGCTGCCGATGGAGGTCGTGGACCAGCGCGTGCGGGAAGTGCTGGGCGTCAAGTTCCGCATGGGCCTCTTTGACAACCCCTACACCGGCGACGGCGCCCAGGCAGACGCCCAGGCCGGATTCGCGCAGCACGAGGATTTCGCGCTCGAGACGGCGCGCAAGTCCCTGGTTCTCCTGAAAAACGAAGGCGGCCTGCTACCCCTGGACGCGTCGAAGCTGGGCAAGATCCTGGTGACGGGGCCCCTGGCGGATACGTACGGCTATATGATCAGCCGCTATGGCCCCAACGGGCTGGACTGCGTCACAATGCTGCAGGGCATACGCGATTTCGTCGGCGGCGATGCCACCGTGGTGTATGAGAAAGGCTGCGAGGTCACCGACCCGATGTGGCCCGAAAGCGAGATTATCCCCCAGCCCCTGTCCGAGGAAGAGCGTTCGCTGATGGACCAGGCCGTCGCGGCCGCGTCCGATGCGGATGTCATCATCGCGGTGATGGGCGAAGACGGCCACTGCGTGGGCGAAAGCCTGTCACGTACGAGCCTCGAGCTGCCGGGCCGGCAGCGCCAGCTGCTGCAGGAACTGCAGGCCACCGGGAAGCCCGTCGTGATGGTCCTGGTCAACGGCCAGCCGCTGACCATCAACTGGGAGAACGCCTTCCTGCCGGCCATCCTCGAGGCCTGGTTCCCCAACAACCTGGGCGGCCGGGCCGTAGCAGAGGCCTTGTTCGGAGCGTATAACCCGGGCGGGCACCTCAGCATCACCTTCCCCAAGTCCATCGGTCAGATCCCCTACTGCTTCCCCTTCAAGAAGGGTTCGCACGGCGGCCAGCCGGCGAAGGGCCCCAACGGCGGCGGCAAGACGCGCGTGCTCGGGTCCCTGTATCCTTTCGGTTACGGCTTGAGTTATACGACCTTTGACTATTCCGGACTGGAAATCCGGGAGCTGCCGGGCGTGGCGGAAGACCCCCTGACCGGCGCCTGCGGGCCGCAGTTCGAGGTCTCCTGCACCGTCACCAACACCGGCCGGCGCGCCGGCGACGAGGTCGTGCAGCTATATCTGCGCGACTGCATCAGCTCGGTGGTGGCCTACGACTCCGTACTGCGGGGCTTCGAGCGCATCAGCCTGGAGCCCGGACAGAGCCGGACCGTACGTTTCTTCCTCGGCCCCGGGGCCATGCAGCTGCTGGACAAGGAGATGAAATGGACTGTGGAGCCCGGCGAATTCGAAGTGCGGATCGGATCTTCCTCGGAGGATATCCGCCTGCGCGGCACTTTGACCATTCAATGAATTATGGATAGACGATCGTTTCTAAAGACCGGCGCGCTGGGCACGATAGGCCTGGCCCTGGGCGGACAGGACGCGCAAGCGAAGGTCCAGAAGGCCCAGACGCCCCTGGAAGTCAGCGGCTATGTGCGGGAACCCGCCCGCAAGATCCCGGTCGTGGACAGCGCGGACGTCGTGGTGGTCGGCGGCGGGCCTGCCGGCTTCGCGGCGGCGGTTGCGGCGGCCCGGGAAGGGGCCGACGTGCTGCTCCTGGAGCGGCTGTACTTCCTCGGCGGCCTGTTCACCGGCTGCGGGGTCACGCCCATCATCAACATGTTCCACCCTTCTTCCGAGGGCCCCGCCCGGCAGGCCGTCTTCGGCATCGGCGACGAGCTCTACCACAGGCTGGACGGCGTGGGGATGATCAACTATGACGGCATACGCCCGAAAGTGGATCCGGAGGCCGCAAAATGCTTCATGGAAATGTTCTGCGCCGAGTCCGGCGTGCGCATCCTCTACGGCGTCCAGGCGGCCCAGGTTACCCGTTCCGGCGACGCGATCGAGTCCGTCATCCTGGAGGGAAAGAGCGGCCGTGTCGCCATCCGCTGCCGCTTCGTCATCGACTGCTCCGGCGACGGAGACATCCTGGACTGGGTCGGCGAAGATTTCACCGCCTATAAGAAAGACATCGGCGCGATGTGGCGCATCGGCAACGCCCCCGGCGACCTGAAGGGCTCTTCCCCGACCCCGGTCAAGGGCGTCCGGACCCGGCATATGGTCGGCGAAAAGGACCAGGACGGCCTGGATATGTACAACCTGACGCGCATCCAGCTGGGCCTGCGCAAGAAGATGTGGGAGGAGGTGGTCGCCAAACGCGCCCAGCCCGGCTGCGAAGACCTGTATCTGGTCGATACGCCCACCTTGGTCGGCGTACGCACCACCCGCGTGCTGGACAGTGTCGCGAACGTCACGGCGGAGGGCGCGGCCCAGGGCAAGGCCTACGCGGACGTAATCGGCGTCACGGGCGGCGATTCCATCCTGCGCTACAACGGGATCAGCGTCAGTCGGAAGAACCGCCCGATGTGGCAGGTTCCCTATTCCTCGCTGGTCCCGCGGCACGTCCCCAACCTGCTGGTGGCTGGGCGCTGCTTCGGTTTCGAGGAGGAGCTGACTTACGATGCGCGGGAGATCGGCACCTGCCTGGTGACAGGCCAGGCCGCGGGTGTGGCCGCCGCGATGGCTGCTTCGCGCCGCCAGTCCAACCGGGAGGTCGATATCCCGGAGCTCCAGGCCCGCCTCCGCGCGCAGGGCGTCAAACTGGATCTCTGACGCAGCGGCTTTTCGTATGTCCTACGGCCAGAGCCAGAGGACGGGATTGCGCAGCGGCAGGTTGCGGATGACCTCCTCGGTCTGCGGGAAATGGTCCAAGGCGAGCCAGGTGTCATACCAGGCCTGGACGAGACCGGCGGTCCTTTCGACGCGCCCGGCTTCCGGGGACGGCGGGGTGCCGCCGATGCAGCCGCCGGACGGAGCCTTGCCGAATTCCTTGACGGGAACGGCGGCCGGAAGCCGCTTCAACGCGGAAGGGTCATCCCGGAACCGGTTCCAGGCAAAGATCAGCGCCGGATGCGCCACGGGCCATTCTTCCCAATACATCACGTCCGGATCCTTGGGCCAGGCGGCCTTGTCCCGGATGTACGGGAACATGAAGTCCAGGGCCTGCAGGATGTTGCGGCCGTTCTCGGACACGAAGGTCCAGAGGTCGTCCTCCGGCGTGGAGAGCGTCTGGCAGACGCCGGCCATCGCATCGAGGTTGAAGAGCGAATAGCCGTAGCCCTTGGTGCGCGCCACCTCCATCGGGAAACTGCCATCCTCGGCCATCTCGGGCAGGAACTTGTATTTGAAGCGGTTCTTGGCGAACTCGACCCATTCCGTCCAGCCCACATAGCGGGCGAAGTTGCCCACCTGCAGGATCCAGCAGACGCCGTGGTTGTTACCGCAGCGCATTTCCTTGATGCCTTTGGGATCCTTGGTCAGCCAGTCGATATACTGATAAAACCAGGCTTTCGTCCCTTCGGCGATGTCTTCGGGAAGCAGGCCGGCGTCCCGCAGACGGATCAGCGTCTGCGCGACTTCGACCAGGTGGATGGTGTCGATGATGCCGTAATTGCTGCCGGTGGAGCGCCCGTGGCTGCCCTGGGCATAGTCCAGGCAGGGATTCATCATCGTCTCGGGATCCACGAACCAGGCCCGGAGATGCGGCAGGATGGCTTCCACGTACTTCTGCTCCCCGGTCAGCAGCCAGGCCGAGCAGAGGTTGGCGACGGTGATGGACATGCCGTTCAGGGCGCGCCGGTGGTCGTTGAAATTGTCCGGATTGGAATAACCGTCCCGCCCGATGTAGGGCGCATTGGGATCGGCCGGGTCCGGCCAGCGGTAGTCCGCCTCGGAGAAGAAGTCGTGCGGCCCGCCGGCGCTTTCCGGGGCCGGGATGGACGTGATCGTGACGGGTGCCTTGTCCAGGTCCGCTTCCGCCCGGGCCAGGATTTCCGCCCGCAACGGATCGGCAATGCACGCTTGGCGCGCCTCATCGCTCTTTCCGCAGGCGACCAGGCAGCAAAGGACAGCCAAAAGGATGAACCGACGCATCAGCTAAGCCTCCAGGAAAGTATTCGCAGGATCCTCCATCTCCTTGATGGGCGTGCGGGTCGCATAGCCCTCGCCGGTGAAGGTTGCGATGTGCGTCCCGTCCTGCGTGCGGACCTCCACGACGGCGCAAGGCAGCTTGTGGTGGTCGCTCAGGACGTGCCCTTCCGCCGTCAGGGTGTCCCCCAGCTGCGCGGAACGGTGATAATAGATCGTCCCGCCGATCAGGGGCGTCAGGAAAGCGCTGGCATTGACGATCGAAGCGAAAGTCAGGTCCGCCAGGGTGAAGATCACACCCCCCTGGCAGACGCCCCCGCCATTGAGATGCCGCTCCTCGACCGTCAGGGTAGCGCGGCCATAGCCCGGCCGGACCTCTTCCAGCCGCGCGCCGATGCCGCGGGCGAAACGGTCACCTTGCGTAAGAAACTCCTTGACGTCCATGGGATCAGCCGATTTGGGCGCCGTTGGCCAGGACCTCCTGCGGCGTGATGAAACGCATGGTGCCGTCGCCCTGCCGCGCCATCAGGATCATGCCCTTGGACTCGATCCCGCGGATGGAACGCGGCTTGAGGTTGGCCAGGATGCATATCTGCTTGCCCAGCATATCCTCCGGCGAATAATACTCCGCGATGCCGGACACGATGGTGCGCTTGTCGATGCCCGTGTCGATCGTCAGCTTCAGGAGCTTGTCGGTCTTGGGCACGCGCTCCGCCTCCAGGACGGTCGCCGTGCGGATGTCCATCTTGTCGAATTCCTCGAAGGAGCATTCCTCCTTCTGCGGCGCGACGGCCTTGGCCGCTTCCGCCTTGGCTTCGGCCTCCTTCTCGGCGCGGATGGCATCCAGGCGGGCCAGCTGGGCCGCGATGGCGTCGTCCTCGATCTTGGCGAAGAGCAATTCCGGCTCTCCGATCACATGGCCCACCGGCAGCAGCTCGGCCGCCCCGAGGCGCGCCCAGTTCAGGCACACGCTCTTGCCGGCGTCCGGACATGCGCGCAGGGAAGAGGAAGTATGCAGCGCCGCTCCCTCGCCTTCGCGGTAGGTATTGACCGTCTCCTGCTCGCCCTTGCGGTGGTCGGTGCCGGCGCAAAGGCCCACGTCCAGCATCCGGCGCAGCCGCTCCGCGGCGAACGGGGTGAAGGGCTCGAAGGCGATCGCCAGGTCGGCGCAGATCTGCAGCGAGATGTTCAGGATGGTCGCGCAGCGCGCCATGTCGGTCTTGGCGACCTTCCACGGCTCGGTGTCGGAGATGTATTTGTTGCCCACGCGGGCGATGCCCATCGCGTCCTTCAAGGCCTCGCGGAAATGGAAGCCTTCCAGGTTGCGCTCCAGGCTCTCGCGCAGGGCCGGGATCTCAGCCAAGGCCTCGCGGTCTATGTCCTGCAGTTCCCCGCAGGCGGGCACCCTGCCCTCGAAATACTTGTGGGTCAGCACGACGGCGCGGTTGACGAAGTTGCCGAAGATGGCCACCAGTTCGCTGTTGTTGCGGGCCTGGAAGTCCTTCCAGCTGAAATCGTTGTCCTTGGTCTCCGGGGCGTTGGCCGTCAGTACGTAGCGCATCACGTCCTCCTTGCCGGGGAACTGCTCCAGGTACTCGTGGGCCCAGACCGCCCAGTTGCGGGAGGTCGAAATCTTGTCGCCCTCGAGGTTCAGGAACTCGTTGGCCGGGACGTTGTCCGGCAGGATGTAGTCGCCGTAGGCCTTCAGCATCGAAGGGAAGACGATGCAGTGGAAGACGATGTTGTCCTTGCCGATGAAGTGGACGAGCTTCGTGTCTTCGTCCTTCCACCACTTTTCCCAGGATTCAGGCAGGAGCTCGATCGAATTCGAGATGTAGCCGATCGGGGCGTCGAACCAGACGTAGAGGACTTTCCCTTCGGCGCCTTCGACCGGGACGGGCACGCCCCAGTCCAGGTCGCGGCTGACCGCGCGGGGCTGGAGGCCGCCGTCGATCCAGCTCTTGCACTGGCCGTAGACATTGGTCTTCCACTCCTTGTGGCCGTCCAGGATCCACTGGGAAAGCCAGGATTCGTATTCGTTCAGCGGCAGGTACCAGTGGGTCGTCTCCTTCTTGACGGGGGCGGCGCCGCTCAGCTTGGAGCGGGGGTTGATGAGCTCCTCGGGGCTGAGGGTGCTGCCGCACTTCTCGCACTGGTCTCCGTAGGCGCCTTCGTTGCCGCAGCGGGGGCAGGTGCCGACGATGTAGCGGTCGGCGAGGAAGGTCTGCGCCTCGGGGTCATAGTACTGCTCCGAGGTGCGGGTGATGAACTTGCCCTCGTCGTAGAGCTTGCGGAAGAACGCCGCGGCGTTCGCGCGGTGGACGTCGGAACTCGTGCGGCCGTAGATGTCGAAATTGATGCCGAGGCCCGAGAAGGAATCCTTGATGATCTTGTGGTACTTGTCGACGACGTCCTGCGGGGAAATGCCCTGCTGGCGGGCCTTGATGGTGATCGGGACTCCGTGTTCGTCGGAGCCGCAGATGTACAGGACATCCTCGCCGCGCATGCGGAGGTAGCGGACATAGATGTCCGCGGGGACATACACGCCTGCGAGGTGGCCGATGTGCACCGGTCCGTTGGCATACGGAAGGGCGCAGGTCACGAGGGTCCTCTTGAATGCTTTCTTCTCCATATCTCTTGGGTTTACTTGTTTCGTTCTCTGTCTCTGCCCAGCCGGACGCGGACGCTGCGCTGGGCGCTCTGGAGCCGCACGATGGCGGCCATGATCTTCGCCTCCTCTTCCGGGGACGCATCCTTGAGGGAACCGCGCAGGAGCAGCAGGCGGTCCTCGATCTTGCGTTCGGCGTAGGAGAGGATGGCTTTGGGAACATACTGCACGAGCCAGGACGAGGTCGTCGTCAGGGCGCGGGCAAAGTTCTCCACGGTCAGTTCATATTTCTCGATGGCGAGGCGGGCCGCCAGCGCAGCGGTCCGGCGGTCGCCGCCGTTCAGCAGGTCCCGGATGATGTCTTCCTGGCTCAGGCCCTTGTCGTACAGGGCGAAATAGGCATTGTAGGCATCCCGGTAGATGCTGTTGTAAAACTGCGAGCCGTCGGCGTCGAGCGAGGCACGGATAAACTCCGCGACCGTCGGCTTCTCCGCCTCGGAGCCGGAATAGAATTCGGAGTCCGTGTCGAAATCCAGGATATCCCGGCCGTGGGTCAGGATGAACCAAAGGAGCTCGCGCTCGGCCTGGCCGACGGTCTTGTTCTCCTCCTGGCTCTCCCCCGCTTCCTCGGGGCGGT
>JAEEGF010020455.1_pt1 | contig 17013 bp, 11 predicted proteins | sample 9134171 | NCBI WGS metagenome assembly JAEEGF01 (sample SAMN16246542, study PRJNA631951) | gut metagenome | biome: gut microbiome; feature: rumen; material: AP-attached | host: Bos | place: Iran: Karaj | collected 2018-10 | reverse complement strand
TGAAGCGCTGATTTTGCACACAATCAGGGGACGGTTCCTTGATTGACATTTATTTCGGGTCGATTGGGATATCAATCAGAGAACCGTCCCCTGATTGAGTGAGTATTATTCAGTTATAAGAGCAACAAGTCGCGAGCAATTATCTTTGAATTGAGGCAAATGCAATGAAACAAGTATTTCGTTATGTAATGCATCATAAATCTCGTGCATTCTTCCTGTGCGTTGCGCTGATATTGATCATATTTCTGATTTGGCGCTTGTTTTTTCCGTATGTCGTAAATATGATGTATTCCCTGGGAGATAATTTGTCTGAATATAAAAGGACCTTCTGTCTATTCTGGAATGAAAAGAATCCATACGCCGTTTATCCCGAAAAGCGTTTTATTCGGGCCGCAGATTCTTGCGATTACCACTTGTATTACGACAAGTTCCCTTTGTTTAATCTTCTCTTTGATAATGATATTTTGGCGACGCTGAAATGTAATTATTCACAAGCCGATTTCGATTCTGAAATTCAGCGTCTGTCTGAACTCTGCGGCAATCCAGATCAAACCCATTTTTCCTATCCTGCGTACGTGTATACGAGCGAGGCACGCGCTTTCATGGAATACGCTCTCGTCGACCGGAATAATCATTCAATATACTATTATTCGGTTCAAAATATGCGCTTTGCAAGGAAATATATTGATCCGAAGTATCTCCCGCTATCTTGGTCAGCGCATTCCCAACCATACCAACAAAATGCAGACACCAGTTCGTGCGTTCATTAATCAATTTGAACGACTCTCTGATTGACCCGTGAAGCGGTGATTTTACCCTGATTCCATACAACAACCACCGCTTTCCCAACAAAAACCACCGCCCGGGAGGGCTTCGGCCCTCCCGGGGAAAGAAAAAACGATCGCGGTCTCAGAACACAGAGAAGCGTTCCCTATGTTTTTTAAGTTGTTTTTCAGTAAGCCCTAATTAGAGACGGCCACATAAACTGCGTATACAAACGAAAAAAAGAAGAGGCATAACCATCTGTCCGCACTCCATGTGGAGCTTATGGAGACAGCGATTAGCCTCTTGATAATTATATACCACAGCTTAACAGAAATTGCAATCGTATTTTGCAGACGCCTACCCGATCCGTTTGCCGCAAAAACGAAAAAACCCCTTCCGGAATGAAACCGGAAGGGAATATTTTCGAACGCGGTGTTTAGGCCAGCTTGTTGAGCTTGAGGGTCATGCTGCTCTTCTTGCGGGCAGCGGTATTCTTGTGCAGAAGACCCTTGTTCACGGCCTGGTCCACGGACTTGACAGCGATCTTGTACGCTGCGTCGGCGGCCTCGCGATTACCTTCAGTCAGGGCGGCGTCGAACTTCTTCAGATTGGTCTTGAGCATGGACTTCTCAGCCTTGTTGCGGGCGTTGGCGACCTTGGTGAGTTCGACTCTCTTCTTGGCAGACTTGATGTTGGGCACGGTTACACCTCCTTGCTCGAAACTACGGTAACTGTCGTTACCTCATGCAGAAATGTATTATACAGCCTCTGCCGTGCAAAATCAATAGTTTTTTTCAGGAAAAATAATTTTTTTCCGGGAATTTCGTTCCGCGCCGGGCCGGACGCACCGCGTTTCATAAGTTTTTTCCCGGTCGCTTGATTTTTTCTGCGGCCTGTGCTACAATAAGGTAAGCGGAACCTAACATTCGTTACCGCAAGGGAACGGAGGTTGCCTGCGGCTTATTCAGACGGCGGGGAGGAATCGAAATGAAACTGCGTGTGGACGGCTTTGACTTTATCGCCGTTTCCTACGGCCCGGGTGCGGTCACGACCAACTTTGAGCAGTCGGACCATTTCTGGCTGTTCTATCTGATGGACGGCAAGATCAAGCGGAAGGAGCTTCTGAGCAGCTTTTCCAAAACCAACGACGAGCGCCTGGCCTCCATCGGAGATTCCATGATCGACGTGCTGATCTGCCGGAACTACGGGCCGCGGAGCATGGCGAAGCTGCGGGAGCAAAAGGTTGCCCTCTATACCTTCGACGGCGGCTGTGACGCGGCGATCAAGGCTTATCTCTCCGGCGACCTGCGCCGACTTTGAACGGAAGGCGCAGCGGTAACGAATGCAACAACAGAAATGACAGAAAAAGGAGTAATGAACAATGAAATTCAGTAAAATGGGTCTGTTTCTCTGCGGCGCGCTCACCTCTACGATCGGATACCGCATGCTCAGAAGCCCCGATGCGCGGAAGGTATACACCTATCTGACCGCCACGGTGCTCCGCGAGAAGGACCACATCATGAAGGAAGTGACCGAGATCCGCGAGGAGTGCGGCGACGTCTACGCCGACGCCGTGGCGCACAACGAAGCGCTTGCAGGGGCGCAGACCGTGATCGAAGACTGCGCGGCGGAAGCATGAACTGCCGGATCCTCCACGCTTCCCGGGGAAGACTTCGCATCCGTGTGATCGGCCCGGCCATGCGTCTGGATATGGCGGACGTGCTGGAGGCCTATCTGACCGGACTGGAGGGCGTACAGTCGGTTCAAGTCTTTGACCGGACCTCCGACGCGATCATCCGCTTCCGCGAGGAGGCGCGAGACCGCGTGTGCAAGGCGCTCGCTGCCTTTTCCTTTGAGGCGAACCTCGACCGCAAGCCTGACCACAGCAGCCGCGCCATCGAGCGGGAATATGAGGACCGGATCGTCCTGCAGCTCATGGGTCGGGTATTCAGTCGGGCCCTTTTGCCTGCGCCGGTCCGCACGGTCATTGCCGTCTGCAAGGCTGCCGGCTACGTCCGCAAGGCCCTTGCCGTGCTGGCAAAAGGCCGGCTGGAGGTCCCGGTTCTGGACGCTGCGGCGATCACGGCCTCTCTGCTCCGGGGCGACGGGAACACAGCGGGCTCCGTGATGTTCCTGCTCAAGCTGGGCGATACGCTGGAGGAATGGACGCACAAGAAATCCGTCGCGGAGCTTGCCCGGATGATGGCGCTCAACGTGGACAAGGTCTGGCGCGTCGGTGCGGACGGACAGCGCGAATCAGTCCCCGTCGGGCAGGTTGCCGTGGGCGAGCTGGTCGCAGCCGGGACCGGCAATCTGATCCCGCTCGACGGCGTCGTGGCCTCGGGCGAGGCAACGGTAAACCAGTCCTCCATGACCGGCGAATCCGAGCCCGTCCTGAAGCGGACGGGCAGCCTGGTCTATGCCGGAACCGTGATCGACGAGGGTGAGCTGGTGATCGAAGTCACGCAGCCCGCCGGAAGCGGACGGTACGACCGCATTGTCAGCATGATCGAGGATTCCGAAAAGCTCAAATCCGCCTCTGAGGACAAGGCTTCCCATCTGGCGGATCGGCTGGTTCCCTGGTGCTTCGGCGGAACCCTGCTGACTTGGCTGCTGACGCGAAGCGTCCAGCGGGCCGTCAGCGTGCTGATGGTGGATTTCTCCTGCGCGCTCAAGCTCTCTATGCCCCTGGCGGTCCTCTCCGCCATGAAGGAGGCCGGGCGAAATCAGGTCTCGGTCAAGGGCGGGAAGTTCCTGGAGGCCATTGCCGAGGCCGAAACCGTCGTCTTTGACAAGACCGGAACCCTGACCCACGCCGCGCCGAGGGTGGCGCAGGTCGTACCCTTCGGCGGAAACGACGAGCAGGAGATGCTGCGCCTGGCCGCGTGCCTGGAAGAGCACTATCCGCACTCCATGGCAAACGCCGTTGTCCGTGCCGCGCAGGAGCGCGGTCTTCTGCATGAAGAAGAACACGCCGAGGTCAGCTATATCGTCGCCCACGGCATCGCCAGCCGGATCGACGGCGAAAAGGTCGTCATCGGCAGCCGCCATTTCGTCTTTGAGGACGAGGGCGCGACCGTTCCCGCCGGCGAGGAGGAGCGGTTCCGGACGCTCCCGCCGCAGTATTCCCACCTCTATCTTGCCAGGGCGAGCGTTCTCTGCGCGGTCATCTGCGTGGAAGACCCGCTGCGGGAGGAGGCAGCAGCGGTGCTTTCCGAGCTCCACGGTCTCGGCATTGAAAAGCTCGTGATGATGACCGGCGACAGCGAGCGGACCGCTGCAGCGGTGGCCCGCCAGGTCGGCGTGGACGAGTATTATGCCGAGGTTCTGCCCGAGGACAAGGCGGCCTTCATCCGCCGCGAGCACGAGCAGGGCCGCCGCGTGCTGATGATCGGCGACGGCGTCAACGACTCCCCGGCCCTTTCCGAAGCGGACGCGGGCATCGCGATCAGCGACGGCGCCGCCATTGCCCGCGAGGTCGCGGACGTGACCATCCTCGCGGACGATCTGCGCGTTCTGCCCCAGCTCCGGCGGCTGTCCGAGGCGCTGATGGGGCGCATCCGGAACAACTACCGCTTCATTCTCTCGTTCAATACCGCTCTGATCGGCTTGGGCGTCGTCGGCCTGCTGCCCCCGGCTGCCTCTGCCCTTCTGCACAACGCCTCCACGATCGCGATCTCCCTTCGGAGCATGACGCCCCTGCTGCCGGAATAGCGCAGCCGGACCCCCGCCGGAACGAAACGACCGGAGGGCGGTGAGAAGTCTTCTTCCCACCGCCCTCCGGTTGGCTTTTCGGGCGGCATCCCCTATCCCAGCGCAACGTCCAGAATCATCATGATGATAAAGCCTGCGCCAAAGCCCACGGCGCCGTGATTGGAATGCGCGCCGCCGGAGGCCTCCGGGATCAGCTCCTCCACCACGACGTAGAGCATCGCGCCTGCTGCGAAGGAGAGCAGATAGGGCAGGGCGGAGGTGATAAAGCCGGTCAGCACGATGGTGAGGGCTGCGGCGACCGGCTCCACTGCACCGGAGAGCGTACCAAGCAGAAAGGCCCGTCCCTTCCGTCTGCCCTCGCTGGCGAGCGGCATGGAAATGACCGCGCCCTCCGGGAAATTCTGGATGGCGATCCCAACGGCCAGAGCAATCGCGGCGGACAGGCTGACGCCCTCGCCGCCCCGCAGGGCTGCGGCAAAGACGACGCCCGGAGCCATGCCCTCCGGGATATTGTGGAGGGTCACGGCCAGGCAGAGCATCATCGTCCGGCTCATCCGGCTCGCAGCACCGCGCCGACCCTCCGAGCGCTCCGCCCCGACGTGCAGATGCGGGATCAGATTGTCCAGCAGCAGAAGGAAGGCAAAGCCGAGCCCGTTCCCAAGGCAGCGGGGAGAAAGGCCAGCCGCCCCAGGTCCGCCGCGTCCTCGATCGCGGGCAGGAGCAGGGAAAAGACCGAGGCCGCCACCATCACGCCGGAGGCAAAGCCAAGCAGGGTCCTCTGGACGCTTTGCTTCATCTCTCCGCGCATCAGGAAGACGCAGGCGGAGCCTGCCGCCGTCCCAACGAAGGGGATCAGGATTCCGATCACGGTTTTCAGAAGATCGCTCATGCGAGGCGCTCCTTTCTGCGGGGAACTTCGGGCTGCAGGCGCTCCGCTCGGCAGCCGCAGGCGCTTCGACCCGTTCTCCGCGTCATTGCTTCATGCTCTGTTATGCTATGCGCTCTTTCTGGCAACCAGATGGAGGCGGAAGCCCTTCTGCCGTTCCAGCTTCTCCACCCGCAGTCCCGCCTTCTCGCAGAAGGCGCGGACCTCGTCCAGAGGGTGCGCCTTCACGTCTCCGTGGCCGATCAGATTTGCCAGCGGCAGCTCCACGTGATTGATGAACCACATGACAGCCCGAGGCCCGGTGTTGTCGCGGAGGATCAGCCTGCCGTTTGGCTTCAATACGCGGGCGACCTCGTTGAAAAACGCCTGCGGATTTGGATAGTGGTGGAAGCTCTGGGAGTTGATGACCAGATCAAAGCGCCCGTCTGCAAAGGGCATGGCCTCGCAGTCTCCGACCACGAATTCCGCGTTCGGAAGCTGCTTCTGCTCTGCCTTGCGAATCATCTCCGGCGTCAGATCCAGACCGACGAAGGCGGCCTGCGGATAGGCCTCGGACAGGAGAGATACCATCGGCGCGGTGCCGCAGCCTGCGTCCAGCAGGGTCTCAAAGGGCTCGGTCCGGATCTCCGCCAGAATCGGCGGATAGTCCTTGCGGCACATTTTGTAGATCCCGGCCTTCCCGGATTCGTAGTTTTTCGCGGCCTTCGTAAACTCGCGGATGGAGAGCTGCTTGTAGGATTCTGCGCTTCTTGCCATAGCGTATGCCTTCTTTCCTCGTTGCTTTGCCGCAGTCGTCCGGGGCGGCACGGAGGACCGAAACGCACGCGCTGGTTAGATGCGGCTAACTTTCGATCCTATTATACCAGCCTCCGCTGAAAAATCAAGAGGGAAGGACAAATCCTGCCAAAAATTGCCGATGCGGGAGGCGGCTGGGTTGGGGGTCGGCTTCGGGAACCGGACCCCCAACGCCCGCGCCGTGACCCCTAACCGTCCCCGGCGCGCTTGAGCACGATGACGACCTCCCGCGTGCCGTCGGCAAAGGGAAATTCGGTCTGATCCGTCGGAAGGGTATAGCCCTCCGGCATCACGGTGACGGCGGCGTGATAGTCGGCGGCTGCCGCCGTGAAGTCCGCGTATCCGTCCGCGCCGGTCTTTGCGGAAAGACAGGCGTCTGCGCAAATCTGCACGCGCACCTCCGGGATCGGCGCGCCCTGTTCATCCGTGACGCGGACGCGGTAGTGCTCCGTCGGCGCGTCGGTGGTCGACGGCCCTGCTTCCTCGCCGCGGAGCAGAGCTTCCACGACCCCGTGCAGGGTGTCGTAGTCCACCGCCGAGAGATACTTTGCATAGATCCGCCCGTTCCGGTCCAGCACCACGGTATAGGGATAGACGCCGCGCCCGCCGAGGGCTGCGTAGAAGGCGTCCGTCGCCGCGCCGGGGCTGCTGGGACGGTCCACGGCGAACAGGATGGCGGACTGCGGGAAGTGCTCCGCCGCGTAGTCCTGCGCGTTTTCCGCCTCGAGGGCGGTATGCACGGCGATCACGCGGACGCGGCCCTCGTATTCCGCGGCGATGCGGTCAAAGTCCGGAAGCTCCCGTTTGCAGGGACTGCACCAGGTTCCCCAGAAATTGATCAGCGTGACGCTTCCGCCCGCCGCCGGATCGACGGTCCCGCCCGACAGGAGGGCCAGGGAGACGGAGGGACAAAGCTCGCCCGTTTCGCTTCCGCCTGCGGCGGGGGCTTCCTGATTTGAATAATAGCAGAACGCGCCGATCAGGACCGCCAGGGCGAGCAGACCGGTCACGGCCCGCAGGACGATGCTCCGCCTGTCGGCGGACGCCTCCGGCTTCCGCCCGGCCTTTTCCCGAATGCGCTTCCACCGGATCGCCCCGGTGGGGCAGCAGGCCATGCACTTGCCGCAGCTGACGCATTCCCGGTCGCCCACGGTTCGGACGTCCAGCTCGCAGACTGCCACGCACTTGCCGCAGTTGACGCAGCTTGCGGGCTCCAGCCGGACGCCGAAGACGGAGACCCGGTTGAACAGTCCGAGCAGGGCCCCGAGGGGGCAGAGAAACCGGCAGAACAGACGGAACACGAAGATCGAGCCAACGCCGACGCTGACCAGCAGCAAAAACTTCCAGGTGAAGATCGGGCCGAGCATGGAAAGATAGCTCTCGTTGACCCGGTTGGCCAGCAGACCCAGCCCGCCCTCCAGCGTGCCCGCCGGACAGATATACTTGCAGAAGGCCGGAAGCGGTTCGTCGCGGAAGGCGTAGGCGATCGGGATCGCCAGCACGAAGACCGCGAGAAGCACGTATTTGAGCAGCGACAGGACCCGCGTCACGCGGCTCTTGCGGAGCTTGGGCGTGGGGAGCTTATGCAGCAGCTCCTGGATCAGCCCGAAGGGGCAGAGCCAGCCGCAGACGGTCCGGCCCAGAAGCACGCCGTAGAGCAACAGGATTCCGCCCACGTAGAACAGGGTGCTCCGCCCCGCGGAGAACGCCCCCTGCAGAGAGCCCAGCGGACAGGCGCCGATCGCGCCGGGGCAGGAATAACAGTTAAGCCCCGGCACGCACAGAGCCTTCGACTGCCCCCGGTAAATGTTCCCCTGCACGAAGCCTTTCGCGTTCGCGTTGAACAGCAGGGCAAAGTAGAGCTGGGAGAGCCTGCGCTTCGTGGGTCGGATGCGGCCGAGGAATTCTTTGACAGCCTTCATACGCTCACCCCAGTCCCACGCATTCTGAGCAGATATTGACCGCTTTGGCGATCACCCCGGCCGCGCCGTCTCCCGCGACGCCCAGAATGAGCAGCGCCAGTGCGAGCCCGAGCAGGGCAAGCCGCGGCAGCAGGACCGCCCGCCGCGCGCCGGCCTGATCCGCGGCGCGTCGGGCCGCGCGCTTTCGCTTTGGCGCGGCCTGGGGCAGAAGGGCGTCCAGAATGAGACCCGCCGCCGAGAGCGCCAGGCAGACCGCAGGCAGGAAGCGGATGGGCCGAAATGCGGCCCGGACGGTCTCCGGCGTGAAGGGGTGCGGCCCAAGCCGGCTGATCCGCAGACAGGCGGCGATCAGGCACAGGCCGGTCGCCAGAAACGCGGCGGAGGTCACCCAGCTGAGGACGCGTCGGAAGCGGCTGTATGTTTCGTTCATAGGGATTCTCCCTTCGGTTGGGTTCCGGCGGCCCGGCGAAGCGCTCCGGCGGACTCTCCCGGATGCCTCTATCATACCACGCTCCCGTCCGGCTTGCAAGCAAAAAGCGCAGGTCCGATGCAAAACGGACCGCCGGCAGAGACGGCTTTTTGCGCGCTGCATGATTTTTTCCCGCTCCGGGCATACTATGACCGATATTTGGCGTTCGTCAGGTATCAGGAACGTTTCAAAAACGGATGGACGGAGGCAGTCATGCAGGGTAAGGTTGAGATCTGCGGCGTGAACACCGCAAAATTGAGAACGCTCAAGCCGGGGGAGTGCGAGGCGCTTCTGCGCCGGAGCCGGGCAGGGGACCGCGCCGCCCGCGAACAGCTCATCGAGGGCAATCTCCGCCTGGTCCTGTCCGTGGTCCAGCGCTTCATCGGCAGGGGCGAGAACCCGGACGACCTCTTTCAGGTCGGCTGTATCGGCCTGCTCAAGGCCGTGAACAACTTCAATCCCGACCTGGACGTGAAATTCTCCACCTACGGCGTGCCGATGATCGTCGGGGAGGTGCGGCGCTATCTGCGGGATTCTTCTCCGATCCGGGTCAGCCGCTCGATCCGGGATCTGGCCTATCAGATCCTCCAGTGCAAGGAGCGGCTCCGCGTCCGCCTGGGCAGGGACGCGACGCTGGAGGAGGTCGCGCAGGACCTGGGCGTCCCGCTCGCCTCGGTATCGGAGGCAATGGACGCAATCTCCACACCGGTCTCCCTCTACGAGCCGGTCCACAGCGACGCAGGCGACCCGCTCACGGTCATGGATCAGATCCGGGACCCCAAAAACACAGACGAGCGCTGGATCGAGACGCTGACCCTGCGCGACGCGGTGGCGACCCTGGGCGAGCGGGAACGGAGCATTCTCGCGCTCCGCTACTACGACGGAAAGACCCAGGTGGAGGTCGCAGACGTGATCGGCATCTCGCAGGCCCAGGTCTCCCGCCTGGAGAAGGCCGCCCTCAAGCGCCTGAAAAAACAGATCGTGAGCTGAATCCGCGGAGGGGAAAACGTCCCCTCCGTTTTTGCTGCACAGCGCTCGAATTTATGTCAACCGCAAGGCGAAAACCGCCGCGAAGCGCTTGAAATTTTTATGGAAATTGTAAAAATATTGTGGCATTGCGCCGGAAAGTGTGGTATGATACAAGTAGCATATAGGTGGAACTGCGCCTTTCGGCGCGTTCGCCTGCAATAAGCAAACAGGAGGGTATTCTATGAAAAAGCACTTCACAAGAACGCTTGCGATGCTGCTTGTCCTTGCCATGGTTCTCTCCGTCTTCCCGACGTTCGCGCTGGCTGCGGACGTGGAGGTGGACGGAAGCGCCACGCTCCTGACCGCGGCACCCGCGGACGGGACCTACGGCGTGATCTTCAACCCCGGCACGGACGGCAAAACCGGCTACGTTTTGGGCTATGACATCACCGGCGGCAATTCCGCCTCCATGGCTGTCAGCCTGACGTCGGACGGCAAGGCGATCGACAAGCTCCCGGACGGAACCGCCATCGTTCGCTTCATCAAGAACAGCGACGGCACCTACTATTTCACGCTGGGCGGCAAGTACCTTGCCATCCAGGATACCAGCGAGGGCAAGGAAAAGATGGTCCTCATCGACGCCCCCGAATCGGGCGCGAAGTGGAAGATCATCGCCGACCAGGCCGGCGCTGAAAACACGTTCAACATCCTGAACGCGGAGTACAAGTGGAACGGCACGTCCGACGTATATCTGGAGCAGTACAACGGCCAGAAGTTCTGCGGCTACTCCTACAAGGCTTCCACCCCGCAGTATTTCCAGATGCAGTTCGCTGCGACCGCGGAGGATGACGACGGCCGCGTGGGCGAGGTCGAAGAGGCGGACGCCCTGCCCGCCGACGGCGACACCGTGGTCATCTACAACGACTACGCCAAGGCAGTCTTCGGACAGCCCACCCCGGAGAATGCAGCCAAGGCCAATCTGACCGGCGCTTCCGCGATCCGCACCGACGCCGGCATCCGCTACGAGGACGTCTCCGACGGCGGCCTGATCTTCACGGTCCACGTCAACGGCGACGAGTACACCTTCCAGACCGGAAGCAAGTACCTCGGCATGACCGAGAACTATCAGGACGACAGCGGAAAGACCGTCAACGACGAGAGCCTGATCCTGGTGGACGCCGAAAACGACTACACCAAGTGGACCGTTTCCGAAATCAGCGGCGGCTGGCTCATGAAGAACAAGACCGCGAGCTGGAAGGGCAACCCGGTCTACATCGAGTATTTTGACGATCTCTTCGCCGGCTACTCCTACAATGCCGGCACCCCCGAGATCTTCGCCATGAACTTCTACCATGTCGAAGACCAGTATAACTGCGGCTACGTGGTCAATCCGAGCGTCTTCCTCTCCAAGACCCCGGCTCCTGCCATCGGCTCCGACTGCCCGGTGGAGTTCACGGTCAACGACCTCAACGAGCTGAACGCCGTGACCGTCCGCTACCGCTTCGACAGCGAGACCGCCGAGAAGACCGCCGACGCCGCCATGACCGGCAAGGTCGGCGCCTTCACGATCCCCGCCGCCGATCTGGAGGGCCACAGCTCCCTGACCGTCACCGTCGAGGTCGAGGACGCCATGAATCTCAGCTTCTCCTGCACCGAGACCGTTGAGATCCGCGACGAGCCGCTGATCCTCTCCGTGACCCCGGAGCCCAACTCCGCCACCGGCGATGTGGTCCGCCCCGAAATCACCGTCCATTACGCCAACGTCGGCAGCGACCCGAGCTTTGAGCTCCTGTTGGATGAGACCGCCGTAAACGGTACGGCAGCCGACGGCGTCTATACCTACGTTCCCGCCGCCGATCTGGCGACCGGCAAGCATACGCTGGCCTTCACCGTCACCCGTGCCGACGGCAAGCAGGCGGTCAAGAACTGGAACTTCTTCATCGGCGCGAGCGGCGAGACCCTGTACTTCGGTCAGGTCCACGCCCATACCGCCGAGTATTCCGACGGCGCCGGTCAGCTTGAGGACGCCTATGAGCACGCCCACGGCGTAGACGACATGGACTTCCTGATCGTGACCGACCACTCCAACTACTTTGACACCACCGCGACCGCCACCACCTCCAGCTACTACGATCTGAGCTCCCTGCTCAAGACGAGCGGCGGCTCCATGACGAAGTGGGAGGAGGCCCGCGCAACTGCAAAGACCTACAACGACAAGTGGGACGATTTCGTCTGCATGTACGGTTACGAGATGACCTGGTCCGGCGGCCCCGGCCACACCAACACCTTCAACACCTACGGCACCGTCTCCCGCAACAACAAGGCGCTCAACGACAAGACCAAGTACGCCGGCATGCACCTGTACAACGACCTGATGGCAAACGCCGACAAGGGTCTTGACGTGGACGGCAATGAGGCCAAGATCACCCGCGACGGAGCGGAGGTCACCGGCGTCAACGCCACCAAGTATATCCCCTTCGATGCAAACGGCGCTGCCGTGCCCGTCGTCTCCCAGTTCAACCACCCCGGCAAGACCTTCGGCAACTTCGATAACTACGCCGGCCGCACCGCCAAGCGCGACGACATCCTGAACCTGATCGAGGTCGGCAACGGCGAAGGCAAGGTCGGCGGCTCCGCCTACTTCCCCTCCTATGAGGAGTATGACCTCTGCCTGTCCATGGGCTGGCACGTCGGTCCCACGAACAACCAGGATAACCACAAGGGCAACTGGGGCAGCTCCAACACCTGCCGCGACGTCGTTCTGACCGACGACTTCTCCGAAATCGGCATCTACCGTGCGCTGGACGCCCGCCGCATCTATGCGACCGAGGACCAGAACCTGGAGATCTACTACGAGATGGACATCAACGGTCAGAGCTACAAGCTCGGCGACATTGCCTCCATCGAGGACAGCCAGCAGCCCGATCAGGTCACGATCCGTCTGACCGTCAACGAGCCCGACCGCGAGGACATCGGCACCATCCAGATCATCGGCGAGGGCGCCAAGGTCATCAAGGAAGTCCCCGTCTCCGGCAACTCCTACAAGGGCGATATCGTGATCGACCACAAGAAGGCCGACGGCAGCCTGACCTCCGGCTACTACTACGTGAAGATCATCGAGGCCGACGGCAACATCGCCGTGACCGCCCCCATCTGGACCTCCGAGGCCGTTCCCGTCAACGTGGACGCCTCCACCTCCGCCGCTGTCGCGGCCCAGGGCGTCGAGGAGACCGTCACCGCCGAGTTGACCAACGGCAGCGAGACCGAGTCCGTCCTCCTCAACGGCTGGAAGATCACCGCCGACGGCGACGTGATCCTCGAGGCCTCCGACCTCTCCGAGGAGCTTGCTCCCGGCAGCGTGAAGACCCTCACCGCTCCCTTTACCCCGAAGACCACCGACCCCTCTGCAACCAAGACCTACGAGATCGTTGCGGAATTCACCTTCACCTACAAGGGCAAGACCCAGACCTACACCAAGACCCTCACCGAGACCTCCTATCCGCCCGAGCTGATGACCTACGTCGGCCTGGACAGAGGCCATACCAACTTCTACGTCTCCGGCGACTATGCCGGAAACGAGGGCTCCTTCATCCAGATCTGCGCCGAAAACGGCATCCTGGTCGAATATATCGACGCGGGCCAGATGACGAAGGAGAATCTTGCCAAGTATAAGATGATCGTCCTCACCGTGCCCAGAAAGGACGAGACCACCGCGCCCACGGTCTGGACCGAGGACGAGCTGGCAGCCATCGCCGACTACGCGGCAAACGGCGGCAACATCATCAACCTCTCCAAGTCCGACCGCTACGACTATTCCGAAAAGGATGCGGACGGCAAGGATACCTACAAGTACGCCTCGGCCACCATCTCCAACCTCGTCAACGAGGCAGTCGGGGCCAAGACCCGCTTCGTCCGCGGCATCGTGGTCGATAACGAGATGAAGTCCAACGAGGCCTACCGCATCAACTTCAACGGCAGGGAGCTGCTGGGCGACCACCGCTTCACCACCGGCATCTACGTTTCCTCCAACGGCCAGTATCAGTACTACAACGGCACCGGCATCGTCACCCAGCCCGGCGCCGAGGCCGAGGTGACTCCGCTGGTCATGCCGTACCAGTCCACCTGGATCGCCTGCTACAAGGACAACTTCACCGGCTCCGCCTACGTGCCCGACTACAGCAGCGACACGGTCATGGCGGAGAAGGACACCTTCAACCTGGTGACCTGCGAGACCCTGTCCGGCGGCGGCTTCCTGGTCTGCGGCGGCGCCTGCTTCATCTCCAATTATGACCTCAAGGCCGGCACTGCCTCCAACGAGCAGTATGAGAACTACGGCCTGGTCATGAACATTCTGAACTACGTCAAGAACGGCGACCAGACCTACGAGATCACCCCGATCGCCGAGGTCCATAACGGCTCGGTCGGTCAGGAGTTCACCGTCGAGGGCACGGTCATGTCCAACGCCTCCGACTACGACAAGGACACCGCCTTCTTCGACTGCATCTACGTTCAGGACGAGACCCGCGGCATCAACTGCTTCCCGGTCTCCGGCTACTACTACATCGGCGAGCAGGTCCGAGTCCACGGCGGCGTGACCTACTACTGCGGCGAGATCGAGCTGAACCTCAGCAACGACTACAACGGCTCGATCGAGGTCATCTCCAACGAGATCATCCCGATGGACCCCAAGCCTGTCACCTGCGCCGAGGCCATGAGCGACGAAAACATCGGCAACCTGGTCAAGATCTCCGGCGTCATCACCGATATCCACAAGACCGAGGGCGTCATCGACTACATCTACGTGGACGACGGCTCCGGCGAGATCGCGGCCCTGTTCATCAACAACTACATCCAGAAGGATTACAAGGGTCTGGACGACGCCGCCGTCGGCATGAGCGTCGAGGGCGTCGGCTTCGGCTCCCGCGACGTGGACGAGGGCTCCGGCGACTCCCACGACGATTCCGGCGTCAGCGAAGACCAGTACATCAAGCGTCTGCGCGTGCGCTCCCGTGAGGAGATCCGCGTCTACAACGATCCCTGCGCGAAATTCACCGACGTGGATCGTGATTCCTGGTACCACGAGGGCATCGACTACGTCCTCAACGAGGGTATCATGGTCGGCAAGACCGATACCATCTTCGGGCCGAACGACTCCCTGACCCGCGAGCAGTTCGTCACCGTCCTCTGGAGAATGGAAGGCGAGCCCGAGCCCACCGTTCAGAATCCCTTCACCGACGTCAAGCCCGGCCGCTACTCCTACAAGGCCATCCTCTGGGCCTATGAGAACGGGATCACCACCGGCAAGACCGCCACGATCTTCGACCGCGTCGGCAAGGTCAACCGCGAACAGCTTGCCACCTTCCTCTATCGCTACGTTGCCTACACCAACTGCGACGTTTCCGACCGGGCAGACCTGAGCGCCTTCCCGGATACCCGCACCGTCAGCGCCTACGCGAAGGACGCCATGTCCTGGGCCGTAGCCGTCGGTCTGATTAAGGGCGTCGGCTCTCACGGCAAGGCCTACCTCAGCCCGAAGAGCGCCACCACCCGCGCACAGATCGCCACCGTTCTGCTCCGCCTGTCCCAGCTCCAGCTGGAGGACCGGGACGATCTGGTCATCCTCTACACCAACGACGTCCACTGCGGTATCCAGGATTCCAAGAACGATTCCGGCGACTATGCCGGCAAGAGCTTCGGCTACGACGGCCTGGCCGCCTACAAGGCCTATATGCAGACCCTGCACGATGCGGTCGGCCTGGTTGACGCCGGCGACTTCATCCAGGGCGAGGCCATCGGCTCTCTGACCAAGGGCTCCGCCATCGTCGGTCTGATGAACGAGGTCGGCTATGAAGCCGCCACGCTCGGCAACCACGAATTCGACTACGGCGTGGACAACATCGGCGCCCTGGTCGAGCAGGCGGACTTCGACGTCGTCACCGCCAACTGGCGCTACACCGGCCCCGCCGGCGCGGCGGACGCCGTGGATCTCGACGCCTATACCGTCGTCGAATACGGCGACCTTCGGATCGCCTACGTCGGCATCACCACCCCCGAATCCCTGGTCAAGTCCACCCCGACCTACTTCCAGGATGCCGAGGGCAACTGGATCTATGACTTCTGCAACGACGCCTCCGGCGCGTCCCTCTATGAGGCCGTGCAGACTGCGGTTGACGCCGCCCGCGCCGAGGGCGTGGACTACGTCGTGGCGCTGGCCCACCTGGGCACCGACGAGAGCTCCGCTCCCTGGCGCTCCGTGGACGTGATCGCCAATACCACCGGCATTGACGCCGTGCTCGACGGCCACTCTCACAGCGTCATCCCGATGCAGACCGTGGCCAACAAGAACGGCGAGGACGTCGTCCTCTCCTCCACCGGCACCAAGCTGGCCTACGTGGGCAAGCTGACCATCACCGAGGATGGCGAGATCTACTCCGAGCTGATCTCCGCCGCCGACTTCCCCGAGAAGGACGAAACCGTCACTGCGGCGATCGCTGAAGTGATGTCTGACTTCGAGGAGCTGCTGAACACCGTCGTGGTCGAGGGCCTGACCAAGGACCTCACCGTCCGGGATCTGGACCGCAACGTCCGCGCCGTCCGCTGGCAGGAGACCAACCTCGGCGACGTCTGCGCTGACGCCTACGTGCTGGCCGGCGACGCCGACATCGGCATTGTCAACGGCGGCGGCGTCCGCGCCGACATCCCCGCCGGCGACGTGACCTACGACCGGATCATCAAGGTCCATCCCTTCGGCAATGAGCTCGTCGTGGTCGAGGCCACCGGCCAGCAGATCATCGACGCCCTTGAAATGTCCTCCCGCGCCGTCAACTACACCGAGGACGGCCTGCTCACCGGCGAGTGCGGCGGCTTCCTCCAGGTCTCCGGCCTGAAATACACCATCTACACCGGTACGCCCAGCGCCGTCGTGACCGATTCCGCCGGCATGTTCACCAAGGTGGACGGCGAGCGCCGCGTCGGCAACGTCCTGGTCTTCAACAAGGCCACCGGCGAATACGAGCCGATCGACCTGACCAAGACCTACAAGGTCGCCTCCCACAACTACATGCTCAAGCAGGGCGGCGACGGTCTGAACATGTTCATGCACGACACCATCATCCGCGACGGCGGCATGCTGGACAACGAGGTCCTGATCAACTACTTCAACAGCGAAACCTTTACCGCCCGCCTGAACGCCGGCGTCTATGACAACTGGTACGGCGAAGGCCGCATCACGGTCTCCAAGGACGCCGTGCCCGCGGACGAGCCCGAACCCCAGCCCACCCCCGAGGCCAAGGGCGCCTACGTACTGACCACCACCGTCTCCGACGGCGATCAGATCGTGATCTACCATCCCGCCCAGGGCATGAGCCTCTCCACCAGCCTCAACGGCGTGAAGGTGGACGGCGTCGCCGTCACGGTTGCGGACAAGGTCCTGACCCCGGCTGAGACCACCGCCGTCTACACCGTCGAGTTCCCCGAGGGCGACGAGACCAGCT
>JAEEGF011207967.1_pt1 | contig 17014 bp, 15 predicted proteins | sample 9134171 | NCBI WGS metagenome assembly JAEEGF01 (sample SAMN16246542, study PRJNA631951) | gut metagenome | biome: gut microbiome; feature: rumen; material: AP-attached | host: Bos | place: Iran: Karaj | collected 2018-10 | reverse complement strand
ATAGATATGGAATACGCGTACCACCTGTTGGCTGGAAGCGGTGACCCACAAGAGGAGGAAGACCACGAAGACCCTACAAGGGAAGTTCCATGGTGGGATGGCGAGGGCGATTAATCTCCCTGATGCGCATTAGTAAAGAACATAATATAACCAGCTATCTCTGGTATCTTATTTGGAGAAAAAAACGTCACGATAAAAACTCCGATTATAGGACATTTTGGTGATTTAACATTTCATTACAATTCGCAAACCAGAGAAAACGACAAGAAAATAATACCAATAAAAAAGAAGATTGCAACAATCTGCAATCTTCTTTTTTGCGTTTTTGAGGCTAAAAAGCGCCTTTTTTGCTTCAAAAAGCATAACTTTCATGTTGTAAAAGCATAGCTTTCACACCCTAAAAGCTATCACTTTACCTCGTAAAAGCTATCGAATCACGACGAAAAACGCCCTTTTTCCTCTCTTTAACCGTTGCGCTGATTTTCAACACCTTGATAATCAAATCATTGTATTTAACGCAATTTCCTTGCGATATTTCGGACCAAAACCAGAGTTGGTGACTAATATCGCAAGGAAATGAAGTTAAAAATAGGACATTTTAGCGATTGCCCTCATTTTACGTCAGTCATCTCTACGTGTAGTGACACACCTGCTGACTTGCAGTCGCCAGTCATCGGTGGATTGAGTTTCTCAATGTCGATATCGACAGCGGAGCAGAGAGGAAAACGTGAGTGTAAGCTCTGGCAAATGCGGTAAGCCACATTCTCAAGCAGTTTTGAGGGTTTGCGCATCTCTTCCTGGACTATGGCGAGCGCCTCAGCATAGTTGAGGGTGTCAGCCAGGTCATCAGATATACATGCCTGGGACAGGGGGTAGGCTATGCTCACGTTGACAACATAGTCGTTGCCTACGGTGCGTTCCTGTGGAAGCACACCATGGAAGGCGTGCATCCTTATCTCCTTTATATATATATATCCCTGCATGGTGTCTGCTTTTTTAGTCTAAGTGGAAGACCTCCTTAACCGGGATGGTGACAGGAGAGTTGTCGGGGTTAACCTCCATGATGTCAGCCATCATGTCCCACCACTTCTGTGTGATAGGGTCAACACCGTTAGACGTGTCCTGAGAGTTGGTCTCAGAAGAACACTCCTGGTAGCCGAACAGGATATTGGTATCCTTGTCCCAGTAGATACTGTAGTTACTTACTCCGGAGTCCTTAATCATCTTTACCAACTCCGGCCAGATAGCAGCGTGGCGCTTCTGGTACTCAGCCTCGCAGCCAGGCTTCAAAAACATTTTGAATGCAAATCGTGACATGTTAGATTAGTTTGTTAGAGACCCACCCCAACCCTCCCTGTGAGGGAGGGAGCGTGAGTTAGGGGAGGGCTTTAATTATTGATTGTTAGTTATTAATTATGCATTATGCATTATGAATTATGAATTAAATCACGCTTCCCCTACGCCGAACGGAGTGGCGGTGCCTGAAGGGACGTCAGTAGGAGCCTGTTGAGGCTGTGCCATCTGTATCTTGCCGAACTCCTGCTCGTAGCGCATGATATTCTCCTGCAGTGCCATGGCGAGACGCTTGGCATGCTCAGGGGCAAGGATGACGCGGCTTACCACCTGTGCCTTAGGTGTGCCGGGCAATGTGCTTGCCAGGTCAACGATAAACTCTGCATGGGAGTGAGATATAATGGCGAAGTTGCTGTAAACGCCCTTCGCTACGTCCTGCTGAATGTCAATCTGCAGTTGCTGTGCTTTATTGTTACTCATAGTAAGTGATATAAATATTATTTAATGTGTTACAAATAAATTCTGGGCAAAGATACAAAAAAAGTTTTATAACATTACAGTAAGCAGGGCATAAATGTATCTTGACTGTAAAAAAAAGAAAAAGGAAAAAGAAATATTTGAGGAATGGATTTTTTTTTATAAATTTGCATATTGTTTGGAAAACAAACACCATCTGCCCATGAACTTGAAGAGAAACATATTGATGCTGGCAGTGATGCTCCTCGCGCTGATAACAGAAGTTGGCGCCAAGGAGTTTACGCTCGTTATCGATGCCGGTCACGGTGGTCACGACACCGGAGCACCGGGCAAGTTCTCAAAAGAGAAGGATATCAACCTGAAGACTGCGTTGGCCTTCGGAAAGTATGTGGAGAAGAACTGCCCCGATGTGAAGGTGATATACACCAGGAAGAAAGATGTGTTTGTGGAACTGAAGGATAGGGCAGGGATAGCTAACAAGGCAAAGGCCGACTTGTTTATCAGCATACATACCGATGCTCTGGAGAACAATAGCGTGGCGAGAGGAATGACTACCTATACACTGGGTATGCATAGGGCAAAGGACAACCTCGACGTGGCAAAGCGTGAGAACTCGGTGATATTGATAGAGAAGAACTATAAGGAGACCTATCAGGGCTTTGACCCTAACTCTGCCGAGAGCTATATCATATTTGAGTTCATGCAGGATAAGAATATGCAGCGCTCTGTGGACCTTGCCACCTTTATACAAAACAAGACATGCCAGGCGGCTGACAGACCGAGCAGGGGTGTGAAGCAGGCGGGATTCCTGGTGCTGAGAGAGACATCGATGCCGAGCTGCCTTGTGGAACTGGGATTTATCACCACTCCGGCGGAGGAGAAACTGCTGAACGAGGATGTCACGATAGACAATATAGCAAAAGGTATATACAACGCTTTTGTGGAATATAAGAAAAAGTATGACAACAATATAACCGTTCCGTATAAAGCCGAGGAGCCTACTATCAATATCGTTGACGTGGTGTCCGGTCAGGAAAAGAAAGAGGAGGTGAGGGCAGAGAAGCCAGACAAGACAGTAAAGGCAGAGGAGAAGAAAGAGGAGAAGAAGAAAAAAGAGAAAGAGAAAGAGGAAAAGGAAAAGACCTTGTATGTGGCATCGGGAGACAACGCCGGGGTACCAGTGTTCAAGGTGCAGATACTTGCAACCGACAAGCCCTTCAAGAAAGGCGATGCACATTTCAAGGGACGCACAGACTATAATCAGTATACCGAGAACGGTATGACGAAATATACAATAGGTGAGACTACTGACTATAACGAGATACTAAGGCTGAAGAGCGAACTGCAGGCTACATTCGGTGACTGCTTCGTCGTCGCTTTCAAGGAAGGACAGAAGATGAACATCTCTGAGGCAATCAAAGAATATAAGAGAAATAAGAAATGAACAAGATATTTACAAAAGAGGTAAAGATTGCGCTGGTTGCCATAGTGGCGCTGGTGTTGCTGTTTTTCGGACTGAACTTCCTTAAGGGACTGACACTGTTCAGTTCTTCTGCCACATATAATATGTCATTCAAGGACCTGAAAGGGTTGTCAGAGTCAACCGCCATATATGCAGACGGATATAAGGTGGGAACGGTGACTTCTATAGAGTATGACTATGAGAATGCCGGCAATGTGCTGGTGAAGTGTGATATTGACCCACAACTGCGTATTCCTAAGGGCTCGCAGGCAGAGATAGAGAGCGACCTGATGGGTAACATCAAGGTAAACCTGTTGCTGGCTAACAACCCCAAGGAGAAGATAGAGCCGGGAGGCCTGATTATGGGTATTGACGAGAAGGGCATGATGGTACAGTTCCAGGAGGTACTGCCAACAGTGATGGCAATAGTGCCAAAGCTTGACAGCATCGTGACGTCGGTAAACACCATACTTGCCAATCCGTCAATAGTCAACATCCTGAGAAATGCGGAGGATATGACGGCGAACCTGAAGGTGACGACGTCAGAGCTCAATTCGCTCGCTATGCAACTGAACAGAAGTGTGCCCGGAATGATGCAGCACGCCAATGCTACGCTGCAGAACACCGAGACGCTGACAGAAAACCTGGCGAAGGTTGATGTTGACGCAACAATGAAGAAGATAGACAACACGCTCGACAACCTGGAGCAGATGTCAAAGGCCCTCAACAACCGCGAGGGTACACTGGGACTGCTGATGTATGACAAGGGCGTATATAATAATCTTAACTCTACGATGAGGCATGCTGACTCTTTGATGATTGACCTGAAGGCACATCCGAAGAGATATGTACACTTCTCTGTGTTTGGTAAAAAAGATAAAGCGGAGGAGAAACAGTAATGCAGATGAAAGATAGTAAGGCACTCTGGTTGTCGTGCTTGAAATATATCAGGGAGAATGTGCCGGCGGAGGACTATGACTCGCTCTTCGCCCATGTGTCATTCGAGAAGTATATAGTGGCTGAGAGACGCTTGATATTACAGTCGCCCAGTGACTATATATGTGACCAGATAGAAAAGAATTTCCTTGACGTTTTCAGGACTGCGATATATAACACCTTTGGTAAGATAAACCTCGGGTGGGACATTGTTGTGGTGGAACCACAGGAGGGCAAGAAAGGCACCAGCGTCTTGGTGGAGAGTCCTGACAGTTCTACACCTTATGATATAAAGCAGCCGGCGTTGCAGCCCAAGGCGGCAAAGCTGCCACCTATCGATTCGCAGCTGAATACCTCACAGACTTTCCGTACGTTTATAGAGGGCGAGAGCAACAAACTGTCACGTTCCATCGGACTGTCGGTGGCAGAGCATCCCAACACGTCACAGTTCAACCCGATGTTTATCTTCGGTCCGTCAGGCTGTGGAAAGACACACCTGGTAAACGCCATAGGCAACAGGTGCAAGGAGCTGTATCCTGACAAACGTGTGCTGTATGTGAGTGCCAGAACCTTCACGACACAGTATTCGCAGTCAACGCTGAAGGGAAAGGTGAATGACTTCATTGCTTTCTACCAGACGATAGATATGCTGATAGTCGATGACGTACAGGAGTGGGTGAAGGCAACGGGCACACAGGATACCTTCTTTCATATCTTCAACCACCTGCATAGAAACGGCAGGCGTATCATTCTCGTCAGCGACCGTGCACTGTCGGAGATGGAGGGTATAAGCAAGAGACTGATAACACGTTTCGGATGTGGCATGACGGCAGAGATGGACAAGCCAAACTACCAGCTCTGCGTAGATATATTGAAGAAGAAGGCCGTGCGCGACGGTATCTCCATACCTGACGACGTGGTTGACTTTATAGCAAGTACCGCTAACGGTTCTGTGCGTTATCTCGAGGGAATACTCAACTCGCTGATGGCTTACAGTATAGTCTATCACAGTAACCTGAATATGTCGCTTGTGGAACGCGTTGTGAAGAGAGCCGTGAAGGTTGACGATTCGCCGCTGACGGTGGATGACATAATGGACAAGGTATGTAACGAGTATGAGGTTACGCATAACCTTGTCAAAGGACGCTCAAGGAAAAAGGAAGTGGTTGTTCCCCGACAGATAGTGATGTATCTGGCGGAGAAATACACTAAGATACCGGTGTCGCGTATAGGTAGTATGATAGGTTCGCGTGACCATAGCACAGTGCTGCACAGCATAGCTAAAGTAAAGGAACAGATACAGACTGATGAACTCTTTCGTCAGCGTGTGGAGAGGATAGAGAAACAGCTGCAAGTGAAAGATAAAAAAAGTTAAAAAACAAGTTTTAGTTCTTAAAACTTGTTTTTCTTTGTTTTCAGACTTGTATAAAAGACTTTTTTTTCTTACCTTTGCAATTAACCGTTTAATTTGAAATAGTTATTTAGGGCGGTTCAAACAATCTTGCCGCCTGATAAATATAGGAGATACTAACCAATGGGTTTGAAAAAAATTTGTTCAATTTTTATTGTAACAGCTTTAACGTCAACAGCGTCTGTGGCACAGGATTTCATCGTGCGTCAGGCTCCGATTGACAAACATATGAGAAAAATAGATACTCTCGCGCTTAAGTCAGTTATTGAGCGTGAGGAGGCTCAGTCTCCATCATCAAAGTTGTATGAGGACTGGGATAACAAGTACGCTCATAAGGCTACGGAACTGCCTGACTCTTTCAGGATTAACCTTCGTGGTTTCCACATGCCTACAGAGAGCCGCGTGGTGACGAGTAACTTCGGCGCACGCTGGGGACGTCAGCACAAGGGACTGGATATCAAGGTGTATATAGGTGATACTATACGCGCCGCTTTCTCAGGTAAGGTCCGCGTCGTGAAGTATGACGGAGGCGGATATGGTAAGTATGTTGTTATACGTCATAACAACGGACTTGAGACAATATACGGTCACATGAGCGCACAGCTGGTAGAGGAGAATCAGGTGGTCAAGGCTGGTCAGCCTATCGGTCTGGGTGGTAACACCGGACGAAGCACCGGTTCGCATCTGCATTTTGAGACCCGTCTGTGTGGCGTGGCACTCAACCCGGCTTTGATGTTTGACTTCCGTAACCAGGATGTAGTGGGAGACTATTACATGTTCCGTAAGTCAACATACGAGCATGAAGGTCAGTATGCTAACGAGGTACGCGGTAAGATTGGTAACGGTGGTTATCAGGCCAGCGACGTGAGAGGCGAGACAATTCCTGGCGGCTTGAAGCAGAAAGAGGCTTCTTCTGCCAAGCAGCGTCAGATGGGACAGGCTTCTCAGAATGGCGGTGCCGTGGCTCGCTATCATAAGGTTGCAGCTGGTGAGACCCTGTTCAGCATAGCAAAGCGTCATGGCTTGACAGTTGATGAGCTGTGTAAGAAGAACCACCTGACTCGTGATGTCAAGGTGCGTGTAGGACAGCTTCTGCGCTATACATAATAGCTGATGGCAGGGCATGAGCACCTGCTGACGAGAGAGTAAGGGCTGGGAACAGGGAGAGATGAAAGTAAGAAGAAGAATAAATGATATAGGGTAGGTGAGAGAGCCCGTAAGTAAGGGAACAAGAATGAATCTCCTTTCATAAACAAAAAACATAACTTTGCGAGGGCCTGTTTAGATGTGAGTCTCGACAGGCCTTTATTATTTCCTGATGTGTTTACACATAACCTGTATAGAAATCAATAAATAAATAAATATAAATGGAGGAGTTTAAGGAGATAAAGTCTCTTGCCGTCAAGATGGCGGCAGCAGTGGGCGAGATACAGATGGATTCGTTTCGTTCGCCACGACTGCAGATAGACACAAAGACTTCACAGTATGATGTGGTAACTGAGGTGGATAAGGCCTGTGAGGCTTACTTGGTGAAAGAAATCAGCAGCCATTATCCTACGCATAGCATTATAGGCGAGGAGACAGGCAAGCACATCCACGAGGGAGCAGACTGGGAATGGGTGGTGGACCCGCTGGACGGTACCAACAGCTATTCACAGGGACTGCCTATATTCTGTGTCAGCATCGGCGTACGCTATAAAGGCGAGCCGGTGGTGGGAGTGGTCTATGCACCATACCTTGATGAACTCTACACAGCCGTGAAAGGTCAGGGAGCGGAAATGCAGCAAGGGCTCTGCATAGGAGAACTCTTGCCGGGTGACCGCCTGCATGTGTCGCAGAAGACCGACTTGGGTGAGTGCGTAGTGGCCACAGGCTTTCCGTATGACAAGGCCACAAATCCCGTAAACAACATAGACAATGCGGCAAAGATACTGCCACAGGTGCGAGGCTTTCGCCGCATGGGCAGCTGTGCCTATGACATGTGTTGCGTGGCGATGGGCACGATAGACGTCTATTGGGAGCTTGACCTGAAAGAGTATGACTGCTGTGCAGGTATGGTGATAGTAAAGGAAGCCGGAGGAGAGATAAAGCACTTCCGTGACGACCGTAACATCAGCATCATAGCGGGTAACACCGCTTTAGTAGAGAAAATAAATAATATAATAAAGTAAAGTTATGAGAAAAGTATTTCTATATGTTCTGTTGATGGGTGCATGCGGCACCATGCAGGCAGATGACTCAAGCTCACGCGGCAAGTACAGCAATCCTGCCACGGGAGGTGTGATACCTACGGGAGCCAGCAAGGTGTTTGAGTGGCTTACCCCCGAGTCTCAGAACGAGGCATTAGACCGTGGGCTGGTAGCTTTGCCGGAGATGAACGGTAAAGGTATAGTGCTTACATGGAGAATGTCAATATCTGACGGTCTGGGCGTGAAGTCTAATACCACCTATGACATATATCGTAACGAGACGCTTATAAAGGAGAATCTGGCTAACGTCACGAACTATGTGGATGCTAATGGCAAAAGCACGGATTCATATTATATAACGGTAAAGCAGGATGGAGAGGTAAAGGAAACCTCGAAGACAGTTACTCCGTGGACGCGCATATACAAGACCTTGCAGCTTGACCGTCCTGCAGGAGGAACACTTGAAGGCACTGCCTATGATTATACCCCTAATGATATGTCTGTGGCAGACCTTGACGGTGACGGTGAGTATGAGTTGATAGTGAAATGGAACCCAAGCAACTCGCATGATAACTCAGAGAGTGGATATACAAGCGAGGTGTTTATTGACGCATATAAGATGGATGGCACAAAGATGTGGCGTGTGTCATTGGGAAAGAACATACGTGCCGGTGCGCACTATACGCAGTTCCTCGCCTATGACTTTGATGGTGATGGTAAGGCAGAGATGATATGCAAGACTGCTCCTGGCTCAAAAGACGGTCTGGGTAATTATGTTACGGATGCGGCTACTGTTGCTGCTATAAAGAATGCCACAGACAATGAGGCTGATTATCGTAATAGCAGTGGCTATGTATTGTCGGGTAATGAGTATCTCACTGTCTTTAATGGTGAAACAGGTGCAGCTATGCACACTATATGGTATGTGCCAGACCGTGGAATGGGGCTGACAGGCGGCAAGGCTGCCTCTTACTCAAGTGATTGGGGTGACAGCTATGGCGGTCGTGGCGACCGTATGGGTGCGGCAGTGGCTTATCTTGACGGAGTTGACGCTACTCCTACTGCTATCCTTCAGCGCGGTTACTATACGCATGCTTTCTTCTGGGCTGTTGACTGGAATGGAACGGCACTCGTCCCAAGGTGGACACACTGGGGCTCAGCGGCAAGTCTGTGGAAAGTGTTTAATCCTAGTGGCATTAGGAAAAGCCAGGGTACAGGTAAGTCAAGTTTCGGACAAGGTGTACACGGCATATCTGTGGCAGATGTGAACCATGATGGCTTTGACGAGATAATAATGGGTGGTGCTACTATCAGCCATGAGGGTAAGTTGCTTTGCTCTACAGGCTTCGGCCACGGCGATGCCATACATGTATCAGACCTGTGTCCAGACCGTGAGGGCATGGAGGTGATGATGCCTCATGAGGAGAAAGACTATGGTTACGACGTGCACGATGCCACAACGGGTGAGGTGATATGCAGTGAGACAGGTGATGCCGATAACGGACGCGGTCTGGCGGCTGATGCACTTGCCTCTAACCGTGGCTTTGAGTTTTGGACAAGTAAGTTCAGTGGTATGTACTCATGTGTCACAGGTGCATCCGTAAGTTCAAAGAAACCGTCAACCAACTTCCGTATATACTGGGACGGTGATTTGCAGGATGAGATGTTTGACGGCAAATATGCTACGACAGGTTGTTCTCCTGTAATAGAGAAACTGACAAGCGCCAGTTCGCTGGTAACTCTTCTTTCTCTGAGCTCTACGGCATACGGCAGTTCGCAGACGTGTAATACCACCAAGGCAACTCCATGTCTGCAGGCAGATATCATGGGCGACTGGCGTGAGGAGATAATAATGTGGGACAATACCGACCCGTCAAAGATAAACATCTTCTCATCAAATGTGCCATCAACATACGGCATACCGTGCCTTATGCAAGACCATACCTATCGTATGGGCATAGCATGGCAGAACTGCGGTTACAACCAACCGCCACATCTGGGCTTCTATCTGCCGGATATGTTTGACAGGGACTTTGGTGTTTTCAGTGATGCATACGCTACTGGTGTTCGCAGTGTGTCTGCTGCAAAGGACAGACCGGCAGACAACAAGGTATATAACCTTGCCGGTCAGCAGGTCGGTGCAGGTTATCACGGCATAGTAATACAGAACGGTGTAAAGAAAATACAGTAAGATATTATAAACAGAAAAAGCGAGTCACTAAAAAGTGACTCGCTTTTTTGTGTGGTATATAGAATATCAACATATCGCAAAATTCCCTTCTCCCTCCCCTTGGGAGGGCTGGGGTGGGGTTATTCAATCAACTTCTTACCGGTGTTGTTAAGCATCTTCCGTGCATCCTTGTAAGGAATAGTGAACGACGGCATACCGGCGGCATAGGCGGCAATCTCATACTGCTGATAGATAACCACAATGCCTTTCTCAGTGAACAGTGGTGGCGTTACGGGCAAAGGAATGTTATAGATGCTCTCAAGACTTAGGCAGTTCTCCAGTTCCTCCTCGGTCTTTACCTCAAAATACTCCTTCAGACCATTGCGCAGTATGCTCTGCATCTTCACGGTGCTAAACAACTCCCAGCCGATGCGCCTGCCGTCAGTCTTGCGGAAAGTCATACCAGAGCCGATAGAACCACCGTGTGCACCACCGCCATACTCATAGCTTGAGAAGTTAAAGGTTACCAATTTTGGGGTTTCGTAGCCGCGTGTTATCTGTATCTCTGATGCCAGCTGCGGTACATCAGGCATTCCTTCATTCTTCATGGAGTTATACATCTTAGTGAATTCCTTCACTTTGAGGTCGAAATAATACTTAGCCATTTGCTCGCCGTCAGCCAGGTCACCGCTGTATGAGCCCATCTTTGACTCTTCTTCGCCACCGCCGTAGGTAGAGCCGAGCGACTCGCTGATATATTCGCGGATGGCATTGGCGAGAATTTCGTTGTCACTCTCAGGGAAGTCGATAATAAGCTTATACTCGCCAGTAGCGTTCTTGATGTTCTTCGAAATCTTCTTTACTGACAGTTTGATGGCTTCCTCGTCCTCGTTCTTCTCCGTTTCCTCCACCACCTGTGTAGAATCGGCTTTTGTACCGTCTGTATCCTGTTGCTTATTGCCGCAACCTGTCATCACTGTGGCAGCCAGTATGCTGCCGATAATCAGTAAACCTTTGTTCATATTTCTCATTATTGTTTTATAGTTAGTGTTTATGCAAAGGTAGTAAGATTAATTGAAATGCCAATCACAATAGTGGAAATATTTTCAGTCAATAGTTGTTTTAATGTTTGGAAAGTATCTTTTATGAAGTTGCAAAAACATACAAGCATTTTCTGCAATAAACCAGGTCAACGAAAATACTTCGAATTTGATATCAAGCGACAATCAATATCATATAATTTAGGTATCCTACTGTAAAACAACTCTATCTTGTTCTCACAGTCATGCTCCCTAAGTACACGGCTGAGTTTGTCGGCAGACAGTTGTCATAAAGCTCTTGGTGGTCGCTATACGATGGAGTGTTGCTATCAGGGCGGAAGCACTGCAGGAAGTTGCAGAAGGCAAGGTGGTCCCACAGTTCCTTCTTACGTTCAGGCGACACATAGCCCGGTTCTTTCAGTAGATACTTAGTGAAGGCGGAGAAACTTGGCGACTTGCCGTCATTATATATGTAGGTCTCCAGTTCAATGGCATTGCAGTTACTCAGCCGGTAGTAGTCAGCGAGTGGTCCCTTGCGGTGCTGCTCGTAGCAAGGACATTCGTTGTCCATCTTGACGACGAATATTGGCGACTGGCATAGTTTCTTATAGATACACTCTTCCTCTTCACACATCAGGTGTACGCCCACCACGAGAGTGCGGTAGCCGTTGAAGCCATCAGCGTAGTATTCGCCGATGCGTGGCTTGAAGAAATATTTTGGAGGGTTGCTCAAAAGTTTGATGGCTGGTTAATAAGTGAGAGTATGGAAATGATAGGAGAGTTATAAAGGCTCCAACAATATAAAAGTGTTGGAGCCTTGTCTTTTTCTTTATGATAGTTCAAACTCTTCCTTGCCTACTCCGCAGACAGGACAAACCCAGTCATCGGGCAAATCCTCAAAAGCAGTGCCGGCTGGAATGTTGTTCTCAGGATCGCCCACAGCGGGGTCATACTCATAGCCGCAAGGGCCACATACATACTTTCTCATAGTAGATACAGTGTTTTTTGGTAGTTAGTAAATATATTTTATCGGTGTAAAGGTAGTAAAAAGTTATGTTATAACAACGAAAAGTACTTTTTATTTATGACTTTTTAAGAAATGGGAGACATCCTTTCGTTGTGGAAGTATATAGAAAAGTGTAATTTTGTGTAACGAAAAATCAATTATGTGTTATGTTGAGAAGAAGAACAAATGCAGTAGCGTTGTTACTGTTGTTATTCAGCGTGGTAATGCGTGCGCAGCAGGTGACGATGATGGTGCTGAGTGATCCGCATGTTATGGACACGTCGTTGTTTGATGTGCCGTATGGCGAGGCGTTCATGCAAGCCATGCAGCGTGACCTGAAGGTTAATGAGTCAAGTGCACAGTTGTTTGACAAGTTTGTAGGCATAGTGCTTAAGGAGCGTCCGCAACTGCTGCTTGTGCCGGGAGACCTGACGAAAGACGGCGAGAAGGCGTCGCACATGTATGTGGCGAAGAGACTGGCGGAGATAGAGGCTGCAGGGGTACAGGTGCTCGTTGTGCCCGGTAACCACGATATGGAGAATCCCTTGGCTTACGGTTACCATGGTAACAAGGCTGAGCGTGTACCCTCTGTCAGTGAGAAGGAGTTCCGTGAGATATATAAGAACTTCGGCTATGCGGAGGCTGTGTCTGTTGATTCCCTTTCAGGCTCATATATCTGCTATCCGCTGCCGGGACTGGCAGTGGTGGGGCTGAACACAAACATCCCTAACCGTATGAAGTCGCGTTATGTCCACGGTCGTCTGTGGCAACAGACGCTTAACTGGATGGAGAGAGTGTCAGGAGAGGCCCGCTCTGCCGGACGCATAGTAATAGCCATGTCCCACCATCAGGTGATGCAACACCATAACCAGGAGGACTACTTTGCTCCTACGGCAATGACAAACATGGAGCAGAAGGTAAAGGGACTGCCTTCACCGCGTGATGTCCAGGAGACGTTTACGCGTTCTGGCATACGCCTGGTATTGACGGGACACTATCATATACAGTCAGTGTCAGACGTGGAGACACTGCACGGCAAGCTTACCGATGTGTCAACAGGAGCCCTCTCGGGTTTCCCCAGTCCTTACCGTCGTATGACGCTGAATATGCAGACGGGTAGGTTGCGTATCACGTCGGCGACAATGTTTGGCAACAAACCGTCGCAATGGCCAACCACAGACCTTGCCAACCGTGAGATGGACAGGCTGCGCTATATGGTGCAACTGTATGTGCCTCGCCTGACGGGAGTGAAGACAGATATGTCTGACGCTTACCAGTATCTTGCCACGTCATACAACAAGGCACTGTGTGCGCTTGCTGCCGGTGATGAGACGGGACATAAGCCGAAAGCAATATATGAGGAGTGCATGTTGGCGACAGATAAGTATATAAAGCATGCGCTGATGTATAACGCGGTAAAGGTAAATGCTTTGAAGCAACAGAAAAACGGCGCTTACCGTCGTGCGTCAGACCTCATCTCTAGCATTATGTATAATTATGTGGGTAACAAGAAGCATGTCAATGGCGACAACAGCGTGACTATACAATTGAGATGACGTGCGGATGAGAGGGTGGGGGCTATGCCCATATAAGGTCGCTCATTACCTCGTCATTGACAAACATACCCTTGTGGGTGAGCCTCATGTGCCGGTCTGTTATCTGTAGCAGTCCGGCACTGATGTTTCTGCGGGCATTGGCCATGGCATAGTCACGAAAGCGAGGCTCCAGGGCGTCAAGGTCAATGCCTACGGCTGTCCTCAGTGCGGTAGTTACCATGTCATTATATCTGGTTATGTCGTCAAGTAGTTCACGCTCCATAGGTACTACACCCCTTTCTATGCTCTCGATATATTGCCTTACATCGTTGACGTTCCATTGGCGTGATACGGTATTGTAAGAGTGTGCTGCAGCTCCGATGCCTATATATTCTGTTCCGTTCCAGTAGGAAGAGTTGTGCTGCGAATGATAGCCCGGCCTTGCGAAGTTGCTTATCTCATAATGCTCATATCCAGCTATGGTCAGTTTGTTGACAAGTGTGTCATACATCTTGCAGCAAGTGTCATCGTCAAGCCTGACAATCTCGCCGGAGTTTGCCATGCGTGTTAGCTGTGTACCCTCCTCATACATCAGAGAGTAGGCAGACAGATGTTCTGTGTTGAGGGCCAGCGCCTCGTCTATGTCATGTTCCCATTCCTCTACGGTCTCCCCGGGGAAACCGTAAATCAGGTCAATGCTGATATTAGTGAAGCCGTGTTGGCGTAATATCCGTACAGCGTCGCGTATCTGTCGGGAGTTGTGTCGCCGCTTGAGCATACCCAGTCGGGCATCAGAGAATGTCTGTGCCCCCATGGAGATGCGATTCACGCCCATGTCCTGTAATGTGCGTGCCATGTCGCTGGTTACATCGTCGGGGTTACACTCCACAGTGAACTCTCTTACTTTAGGCGGTACAAGTGCCGCCAGTTGCATCAGGTGATGTGGTGACAGGGTAGAGGGTGTACCACCGCCGATGTATGCAGTGCCTATTACGTCATCGTGCAGGAAGTCCTTGCGCATCTCAAGTTCCTTGTGCAGCGCATCAGTGTATCTGGCATGCAGACTCTCGTTGCCGGTGGTGGAATAGAAATCGCAATATATGCAGCGGCTTTTGCAGAAAGGTATGTGTATGTATAGTCCTGCCATGTATAATGCAGAAAATCGCTGTCAGGTTATTCGTTATAGCCTTACAGCGATTTTCTCCTTATTTATATATATAATAATCTTACTTAATTACAACTGGCTTGTACTTAGGTACGAGCAGCTTCATTACAGACCAACCGATGAGGTAAGCCACGGCGCATACGCAGAAGATAATCATATAGCCTGCAGGCTTGCCCTCAAAGCCCATGAAGGTGAAGGCGCTACCCTGTGCTTCAGCGTAAGTGAAGAGGTTACCAGAAATCTTGTTGATGAGGAATGAGCCCAGACCACCAGCCATAGAACCTATACCTGTGATGGTAGCCACGGCGCTCTTAGGGAACATATCGCCTGTAGTAGAGAATATGTTGGCAGACCATGCCTGGTGACCTGCGCCTACCAGACCGATGATGATTGCCGGCCACCATACGCTGTACTGTCCGAGTGGCTGTGCGAAGAGTGCGAGCACAGGGAAGAAAGCGAAGATAAGCATAGCGAGCATACGGCCCTGATAAGGGTTCATGCCCTTCTTCTCTACGAAGAGCTTTGGCAGGTAGCCACCGAACATTGACAGTACGGTAACGATAGCATAAAGGGTAAATATAAGAGCGATACCCATATTTGAGTCAGAAGAGTAGCCATACTGGTCAGAGAAGTATGCCGGAGCCCAGAAGAGGAAGAACCACCATACACCGTCGGTCATGAACTTACCGAAAGCGAATGACCATGTCTGACGGTGAGAGAATGCCTCCATATAGCTCATCTGCTTCTCCTCAACCTCTACGTTGGCTGCCTTCTCATTCTCGTCGTCCTGGTTTACGTAGTTCAGCTCAGCCTCGTTGACGAACTTAGACTGTGCAGGCTTATCGTAAACGAAGAGCCAGATGCCAGCCCAGATGAAGCCGAGAGCACCGATGATGATGAAAGCCATCTCCCATCCCCATGCCTTAGCGAGCAAAGGAATAGTAGCAGGTGCAGCCAGTGCGCCTACAGAAGCGCCTGAGTTGAATATTGAAGTGGCGAAAGCACGGTCTTTCTTTGGGAAATACTCAGCTGTCACCTTGATGGCTGCTGGGAAGTTACCAGCCTCACCGAGAGCGAGGATACAGCGGCACGCAAGGAAAGCATACATGCTGACGGTGGCGATAGCCACTGCAGCCGTAGAACCAGCCTGTACTGCCCTCAGTGCGGCAACACTGTCAAGGCCCTCATACTGCATGGTGAACCATCCGCATCCTGCGTGTAGCACAGCACCCAGTGACCATACGGTGATAGCCCAGAAGTAACCTTTCTTAGTACCCATCCAGTCAACGAACTTACCTGCGAAGAGGTTAGCTATTGCATAGAGGATAGAGAATACAGCTGTGATGTTACCGTAAATCTCATCATTCCAGTGGAACTCAGGAGAGATAAAGTCTTTCCATGTGAGAGACAGTACCTGACGGTCCATGTAGTTTACTGTTGTGGCGAAGAATAACATCGCACACATGACCCAACGCCAGTTGGTCATCTTGTTTGTTGTTACAGAACTCATTGTTTAGTTGTTATGTATTTTTGTGTGTTTATTTTGTTTCATTCAAGGCATCTGCAAAGATACAAATTTATATTGGATTTGTGGGGTAAAGAAAAGGGATAAAACCCTGTTTTAACTTTTTTTTGCACAAAAAAGCTCCACACCGTTCAGGTGTGGAGCAAATATTATAAACCCTAAGCCTTTAGAACCGATGTTCGCGGGCTTTATTTCTATGCATTACTTTATGCGACGGTAGCCATAAACTGCCTGCTCGCCCAGCTGCTCCTCGATGCGGATGAGCTGGTTGTACTTAGCCATACGGTCAGTACGTGAGAGAGAACCAGTCTTAATCTGGCCGCTGTTAGTAGCAACAGCGATGTCAGCGATAGTGGTGTCCTCAGTCTCGCCAGAACGGTGGCTGGTTACAGTTGTGTAGCCGTGACGGTGAGCCATCTCGATAGCGTCGAGAGTCTCGCTGAGTGAACCAATCTGGTTAACCTTGATGAGGATAGAGTTAGCAGCACCCATGCTGATACCCTTCTCGAGGAACTTAACGTTGGTAACGAAGAGGTCGTCGCCTACGAGCTGACAACGGTCGCCGATGCGCTGTGTCAGTTTTACCCAGTTCTCCCAGTCGTTCTCGTCGAGACCGTCCTCGATAGAGTCGATAGGATACTTTGTGATGAGCTCCTCAAGGTAAGCGATCTGCTCGTCAGCGCTGAGCTTCTTACCGTTAGGATCCTTCTGCTTGCCGTTCTTGAGCTGACGGTAGTCATAGAACCAGTTGCCGTTCTCCTGTACTGCGAACTCAGAAGCAGCGCAGTCCATAGCAATCTTAACG
>JAEEGF012196299.1_pt1 | contig 17018 bp, 9 predicted proteins | sample 9134171 | NCBI WGS metagenome assembly JAEEGF01 (sample SAMN16246542, study PRJNA631951) | gut metagenome | biome: gut microbiome; feature: rumen; material: AP-attached | host: Bos | place: Iran: Karaj | collected 2018-10 | reverse complement strand
TCCATTGGCAAGATCGATGACATCGTGTTAAGGAAAGTATGTGAGGCTTATGCATCATGGAAAAAGGACGGCAGACCGCTTTATCCGATCTCCGTCAATCTGTCCCGCAACCAGATGTATGATCCCAATATAATAGACCATCTGACCGGTATAGTTGATTCTTTCGGGGTGGATCACTCCCTTATAGATTTTGAACTTACCGAGAGTGCCACTTATGATGATAAGGAGCGTATGATCAGTGTGCTTAAGGGCCTTAGGGACAGAGGATTTAAGATCTCCATGGATGATTTCGGAACAGGTTATTCTTCTCTGTCACTGCTTACCGAGATGCCGCTTGATACGCTTAAGATAGATAAGAGCTTTGTTGATAAGGTGGGCAGCGATGATGATAATGAGAAGGATATCGCTGTCATCAGACATATCATATCTCTGGCCAATGAACTGGACTTCTTATGTCTGGCGGAAGGTGCGGAAGAGAAGGCCCAGGTTGATAAGCTCAGGCAGTTGGGCTGTGATGTCATTCAGGGATACTATTACAGCAAGCCCATACCCTTGGACGAATTCGAAAAGAAATATCTATGAAACGACTTCTGATATATCTTCGTGAATACAGACTCGAATGTGTGCTGGCCCCTGCATTTAAGATGCTCGAGGCCTGCTTTGAGTTGATAGTTCCCTTAGTCATAGCCAATCTTATCGATCACGGTATCGCAGAGAATGACAGGTCTGTCATCTATCTTATGGTGGCCGCCCTGGGGGTGCTTGCACTCGTGGGCCTTACCGTATCCATAACCGCCCAGTTTTTTGCGGCAAAGGCGGCAGCCGGATTTGCTAAAAAAGTAAAGAGAGCACTTTTTAACAATATTCAAAATCTTTCTTTTTCAGATATGGACAGCGTGGGAACCTCAGCTATGATCACCAGAATGACCAGTGATATGAATCAGGTTCAGCAGGGCGTAAATATGACCATAAGGCTTCTCCTTAGATCGCCTTTTGTGGTACTTGGTGCCATGGTGATGGCTTTTACCATCGACTTCAGACAAGCACTTATTTTCCTTGTTACCATTGTCCTTCTTTCCGTAGTTGTTGGAATTATCATGGGATGGAGTATTCCAAGATATGGCAAGATACAGGGCGGTCTTGATACACTCCTTAGACTCACCAGAGAAAATCACACAGGCGTAAGAGTAATCAGAGCCTTCGGCCTTGAGGAGGAGGAAAAAAACATCTTCCATGAGAATAACAATTACCTTATGGGCCTTCAGAAGTTCGTAGGAGGTGTAACGGCTCTTATGAACCCTGTTACCTATGCCATTCTCAATCTTTCTGTGGCATACCTTATCTACAGAGGCGCGGTCTATGTGGATGGAGGCGAGCTCACCCAGGGACAGATGGTGGCCCTCTATAATTACATGGCTCAGATCCTGGTGGAACTCATTAAGTTTGCAAATCTTATTCTTACAGTGACCAAGGCCATTGCCTCCGGAAATCGTGTTCAGGAGCTTTTGGATCTTAAGTCCTCCATGAAAGATGGAGACGTCGCTGTATTTGATAAAACCCCGGAGCATGTTGTATTTAACCATGTCAGCATGAGATATCAGGGCGACAGTGAAGACAGCTTGGAGGATATTTCTTTTTCTGCTAAGCGTGGGGAAAAGATTGGTATCATCGGCGGTACCGGTAGCGGTAAATCTTCACTGATAAACCTTATTCCAAGATTTTACGATGTCAGGGAGGGCAGCGTTTTCGTGGACGGAAGAGATGTCAGGGACTATAAGACTGAGGCTCTCAGAGAGAGAATCGGCATTGTTCCTCAGAAGGCAGTTCTTTTCCATGGAACTATCCGCGACAATCTCAAGTGGGGTAAAAATGAAGCCACTGATGAGGAGATTTACAGTGCTCTTGAGACCGCTCAGGCTCTTGAAGTAGTAAACGGAAAAAACAAGGGCCTTGATTTTGAAGTGGCTCAGGGAGGAAAGAATTTCTCCGGCGGACAGAAGCAGAGACTTACAATAGCCAGAGCACTGGTTAGAAAGCCTGAAATCCTGATTCTGGACGACAGCGCATCTGCTCTTGACTATCTCACTGACAAGAAACTCAGGGAAGCCATAGCGAATATGGACAATCCGCCCACTACCTTTATTGTGTCCCAGAGGACCTCTGCGGTTCTTAACTGCGACAAGATCGTTGTTCTTGATAATGGTGCTGTTGCAGGCATCGGAACCCATGATGAGCTTATGAAGAGCTGCGAGCTTTACAAAGAAATCTATGATTCTCAGTTCAAGAAGGAGGGAGCGGTATGAAAAAGAATACACTAAAAAAAGTGCTGAATTATGCCGGAAAATATCGCTTTCTGATTTTTCTTTCCATGGCTCTTGCTGTGGTGGTAGCTCTTTTGTCCCTATATGTACCGATTCTGGCAGGTAATGCCATTGACTGCCTCGTCGGAAAGGGAAATGTGGATTTTGCAAAGGTGTTCGGTATTCTTACCGAAATGGCCATAGTTATCGTCATAATATCTGTCTGCCAGTGGGTGATGAATAAAGCTAATAATAAAATAACCTTCCAGGTTGTAAGAGATGTAAGGTCTGAGGCCTTTGACAAGCTTCAAAGGCTTCCTTTTGAATATCTCGACACCAAGCAGACCGGAGATATAGTCAGCAGGATCATTTCAGATGTTGACCTTTTTTCCGATGGACTTCTCATGGGCTTCACACAGCTTTTTACCGGTATTGTGACCATTGTGGGAACCCTTGCGTTCATGTTCTATCTTAACTTTAAGATTGCCCTTGTGGTTGTGGTATTGACTCCATTATCTTTGTTTGTGGCCAGATTTATTGCCACAAGATCCTTTAAACTCTTCAAGGAACAGAGCCAGGCCCGCTCTGATCAGACTGCATTTATCGATGAAATGATCGGAAATCTCTCTGTTGTAAAGGCTTTTGCCCATGAAGATGAGAACATGGATGTCTTTGATGAGATAAATGAAAGGCTTGAGAAAACCAGCGTTAAGGCCACCTTCATTTCATCTCTGACAAATCCGGGCACACGTTTCATAAACAATATCGTTTATGCTGCGGTAGCACTGTTTGGCGCTTTTGCCTGCATTGCAGGAAACATGACTGTTGGCGGACTTACTATTTTCTTAAGTTATGCAAACCAGTACACAAAGCCATTTAATGAAATTTCCGGAGTTATAACTGAGCTTCAGAATGCCCTTGCCTGTGCGGAGAGAGTATTTGCTCTGATCGAAGAAAAACCTGAGACGGCTGATAAGGAAGCAGCTCCGGAGAATTTTGCTTCAAATGGAAGTGTAAGCTTTGATAATGTGGCTTTTTCCTATGATAAAGAAAAGAAACTTATTGAGGACCTGACTCTTGATATTAAGAAGGGGCAGAGAGTTGCCATTGTTGGTCCTACAGGAAGCGGTAAGACAACACTTATAAATCTTCTTATGAGATTTTATGATGTGGATAATGGCAGCATCAGGATTGATGGTTATGATCTAAGAGACTTAAAGAGAGCGGACATCAGAGAAAACTTCGGTATGGTTCTTCAGGAAACCTGGCTTAGAAGCGGGACAGTAAGAGATAATATTACTCTCGGAAGGCCGGGCTTTACAGATGAGCAGATCATTGAGGCTGCCAAGGCTTCTCACGCCCACAGCTTTATTAAGAGGCTCCCAGGCGGCTATGATACCGTGATTTCCGAAAACGGAGGAAATCTATCACAGGGACAGAAGCAGCTTCTTTGCATCACACGAGTTATGCTGCATATTCCGCCTATGCTGATCCTGGATGAAGCTACATCCTCAATTGATACCAGCACAGAGATCAGAATTCAGAAGGCCTTCAATAAAATGATGAAAGGCAGAACCAGCTTTATCGTTGCCCACAGATTATCAACTATCAGAGAGGCGGATGTTATCCTTGTTATGAAGGACGGACATATTCTGGAACAGGGTAATCATGAACAGCTTCTTGATAAGAAGGGCTTTTATTACGACCTTTATAACAGCCAGTTTGCTTGAAAATATAGTCCTTATTGCGTTAATATGGTATAAGGACAAGTGTGAAAAAACGTCAAATAATATTTAGGAGAAAAAATATGACCGATCAGAAGAGACCTGTTATTGTAATGGGCCACAAGAACCCGGATACGGATTCTATTTGTGCTGCCATCACATATGCTAATCTCAAGCATCAGATAACAGGTGATGATTATATTGCCTGCAGAGCGGGCCACCTCAATGAGGAGACACAGTTTGTTTTGTCTCATTTTAATGTGGAGGTTCCTGCATATATTAAGGATGTAAGAACTCAGGTAAGAGATATGGAGATCAGGATGCTGGAAGGAACAGCACGCAATCTTTCCCTCAAGAACGCCTGGTCCAAAATGAGAGATGCAGGTGTTGTTACCCTTTGCGTAACTGAAGGAGATCATCTCACAGGTATAGTTACCACCAATGACATTGTTGAGACTTACATGGATGTTATTGATCCTCATATTCTTTCAGATGCCAAGACCTGTTACAGAAATATCGTGGAGACCCTCGATGGTGAGCTCATCGTGGGAGAAATTGAAGATGTTCTCAAAAAAGGAAAAGTTGTAATCGCTGCAGCAAACCCCGATATGATGGAAAACGTCATCGAAGAGGGCGATGTGGTTATTCTCGGAAACAGATACGACATGCAGCTCTGCGCCATAGAGATGAACGCCGGATGTATCGTAGTCTGCGAGGGAGCTGACGTTGCCAGAACCATTCAGATTCAGGCAAGAGAACATGGAACCAAGGTTATCACAACACCTCACGACACCTTCGTGGTGGCAAGACTCATTAATCAGAGTATGCCCATCGAGCATGTCATGAAAAAAGATGGCCTTGTATGCTTCCACATGGACGATTTCATAGAAGATATTCAGGAAGTAATGGCTCAGATGAGACACAGATACTTCCCTGTACTTGATAAAAACGATCACTACATCGGAATGATCAGCCGAAGAAATTTCCTGGGTGCGAAAAAGAAACAGCTTATTCTTGTGGACCACAATGAAAAGAACCAGGCTGTAAACGGAGCAGACAGCGCTGAAATACTGGAGATCATCGATCACCACAGACTCCGCACCATTGAGACTGCGGGACCTGTATTTTTCAGAAACCAGCCTCTTGGCTCCACCTGTACCATCATTTACCTGATGTATAAGGAGTATCATGTTGAAATAGATAAGACCACTGCGGGACTTCTTTTGGCAGCTATTCTTTCAGATACTCTGATGTTCAGGTCACCTACCTGCACAAAGATTGATAAGAATGCCGGAGAGGAGCTTGCATCTATCGCAGGTATCGACTATGAGTCTTTTGCAAAAGAGATGTTCCATGCGGGATCAAATCTCAGTGGCAAGACTCCAAAGGAAATTCTTCATCAGGATTTCAAGAAGTTCACTGTTGATGATATGACCATCGGTATCGGCCAGATCAATTCCATGAGTGCTGAGGAGCTTTCAGAGATCAAGGATAAGCTTCTTCCAGAGCTTGAAAAAGTTGCATCTGAGGACGGTCTGGATATGCTGTTCTTTATGCTGACCAATATTATTGATGAGTCCTCTGAGGTTGTTTTTGCAGGGGCTAAGGCTCAGCATACCATCAATTCAGCCTTTGGCATAAACGCCACCGGTGACAGTGCAATTCTTCCCGGAGTGGTGTCACGCAAAAAGCAACTTTTACCTTCAATTGTAGAGACAATTCAGCAGTAAAAATGGTATAATTATCCTTGGGGTTTGCTATATTGGAAAAAAGTTGGTGATGAAGGTATGGATGAACTAAGGATGAAATTGTTGCATGAAATAATGGGGATTTACGGCCCAAACCAGGGACAGAGCATTGGCGCCGTTATTATTCCGGCATTTATTTCGGATTTTAAGAGTGTACTGGAGAAATCTGATTCCACTTCAGAGATTTCAGAGGAGTACATGACTGAAGATAAGCGTATTCATCTTGTCTTGTATGGAAGAAAGAGCATCGGCAGAAAGGGAATTGAAGCATTTGTCACTGATGCTGATTTCAACGGCAGACGAATTTTTGATGGATACGATGAAAAGAAGATAAAGATACAGTAAGTGGAGTAATGATATGCAAACATTTTTTGCCAGATTAGCAGCTACCGGAATGGCAGGACTTCTGACAGTTTTATCACTGGATGGAATATCCGTTGAGGATTACGGCAACGATCAGATCGTCATAGACGACAGCATTGAAATAGGTGATGCGCTGGATGATTCTGCTGTTGTTATTGTTCAGGACAGTGATGATAACTATGCTGGGGAAATAACTGAAGAGATCATTCAGGAAGACGTTGAGGAATCTGCCGGAGATAGCGGTAATGTCAGTCTTGAAGAGAGATATGTTGATGTTGATGATCAGGAAGGCGCATGCAGGATATGCTATGTGTCTCTTGAGAATGATGCTTACAACATGCCCAATGATACTAACTCTTATAATGAGGGTGATATTGCTTATATTCCATCCTCAGAGCCAAAGAGAAGAGGCTATGTTTTCTGGGGCTGGTCTCTGACCGGAGACTATGACTGTGTTTATACCTCAGGCTGGAGCTTTGTTGTAACCGGTGATATGACCTTTTATGCCACCTGGATGGAGGAATCTGAATTTGAATTAAATGCTTCCTCATCGGCTTCGGGAAAGAATTTCAGATCTGCAAATAAGGTAGTCAATGCCATAAATGACTACGTAAACTCCCTGAAGGGCAGATTTAATCCCAAGTACTACTATAATGGAAAGCTTAAATCCATTCAGTGCTGCGCCTTTACAGATGAGATCTGGCGCGATGTTTTCGGAATCAGCAGATACGACTCCAATCAGAAGTTCACTGTTGTTAATTCCAAAAAGAAGCTGAAGGGCAGCGAGATCTACGAATTCCTTAAGGCTAACAACGCACAGCCCGGCGATATTATCTGGGTTCATGATCCTTCCTATGCTGAGAATTATAATATTACTCACTTCATGATCCTTATGGGCTACAACAAGAATTCTCTCACCATCACAGACGGCTATGAGAGAAACGGCAAGGGCATAGTCTGGAAGAATGATCAGATGGTAACCTTTAATGGAGACCACAGCAAGTATTTTTCCGGCAAGTGCTATGTTCGCCTTTATCATATTAAAAACGGAGTTTCACTTAAATGACAGCAAGTTCAAATAATGAGAACCTCGATTGGCAGGAAGTAAAAGTAGAGCATGTGGTTCAGGATGCATGGATAGATTTCAGAAGATGCGACTACAAGCTTCCAAACGGAGAGGTTATCGGCCCTGTTTATAACTATTCCAAGCACAGCTTTGCAGTAATCGTTGCAACAGATGTAAATGGAAATTTTATCTGCGTAAGGCAGTACAGACATGGCATAGATGAGATCACCACTGAGTTCCCGGCCGGTGGAGTTGAATACAGGGAAAAGAGTAACGTTCCTTATATTACCTTTGACAACATAATCGCCACTGAGGATGAGGCTTTTGAGACTGCCAAGAGAGAGCTCATGGAGGAAACAGGATATGTTTCCGACAACTGGAAACATCTTATGACAGTACCTGCCAATGCCACTCTTTCCAACAGCAATGTTCATATATATGCTGCCACGGATTGCAGAAAGGTAACGGGACAGGAGCTTGATGAGACAGAGTTTTTGTATGTTAAGGTCCTGGATGAGGAAGAACTTTTAAGAAGGATAAACGGAGGAGACTTTAAACAGTCACTTCACATTCTGGCTTATTATTTATATCTTGAAAAAGTAAAGAACTGCGGCACTAAGTAAGTAGTGAGCAGTTCTTTTTTTGTTCATATTTAGATAATGTCTTCAGAAGAAATCTGCCAGCCTGTTCCGTAGTAAAGGCTCCTGTATTTCCTTGGTGTCATGCCGGTCTCATCCTTGAAGAGCTTGATGAAATGGCTCTGTGATGAGAAGGAGAGATAGGAGGAAATCTCAGCAAGGGAAACCTGACTGTAGCGCAGCATGTTTTTGGCCTTATCTATCTTGGCTGTTCTGATGTAGTCGCTGACGGATACGTTCATCTCACTTTTAAAAAGTCTGGAGATATAACTGACGGATTTTCCTGTGTGACTTGAAATGTCTTCTATTGTTATGCGGTCTTTTATGTGGGTGTGGATGTAGCCAAGACAGTCGGAGATGGGCTTGGAGAGAGCTTTTGTCTGCTTCAGCACTGCCATTCTCTTGGTATAATCCATTACCATCTTGTTGTGAAGTCTGGCAACGCCGGCTTCGCTCTGTATATAGTCCAGCTGGCCGATGTAGTAGTCGCTTAGCCTGAAGGATACCTCCATGTCCATGCCGTTGTCTATGCAGGTCCTGGACATGATGGCCGCAGTGACAACGAAATGATATTTGAGATTAGTGACGGAATCTTTTGAAAGGACTCCGACACCTTCTTTGTCTAAAAATCTGTTCTGTCTGCAGTTCTCCGAGATCGCATCTACGTCTCCGGTGGCGACATGCCTGTAGAACATAAGCTCGTCGTTCTGTTGTCTGTGTATAAAATCGTCATCTTCTTCATATATGTTAGTGTTTGACAGTATCCCGTAATGCATGGCCACTCCTTATAAATAACAAAATCATGACTAGATTATATCATTAAATGTCAAGAATATGTTATTTTTTCTTTTCATTTGATATATGTTTTTGGAGGAGTTTGATAATATGATTTGGGTTGATAAACAACATGTTTCATGGGAGGTTGTGTATGAAAAAAACATTTTTAAGGAGAGTTTTGCCTTTTGCTTTGTCTTTTGCAATGACTCTCAACGCATCAGCTTTTACCAATGTTGCAAGAGCTGAAGAAAATGGCAACGAAGACGACGGTTACAGCCTGGTCTGGTCGGAGGAATTTGATGGGGAATCACTTAATAACGACGACTGGAACGTGGAAGAGCATGAGCCGGGCTGGGTTAACGCAGAGCTTCAGAGATATACTTCTCTTGATGAGGGTAATATCGATGTAAGCGACGGAACACTTAAGATCAAACCTCATGTTACCGAGGCTGAAACAGGCGAGGAAGAAAACGAAGAGGTTGAAGAGAAAGATATTTCTGAAGTAGAAAAGACTGATGTTTCTTTTGATATCTCTGTTCCGGAGGGAAAAGAAACAACCTCAGCTGCAATTCAGATCAATTTCGGAAAAATAGATGACACTGAAGCAGGTTCAGCTCCGGCAACTGTTCTGGTGTCAGATCTGGCACTCAGAGACGTTACTGAGGGAGAGGACAGCGAGGCTGAATTATTAAAATCAGCAGCTTTTGAGAACAACTGGGATTGGTCCTTTGGAAGCAATGCACCCGGTGAAGGCAGCATTGAATACTATAGTGGCTATGCTGTTGTTACAGTTAAAAAAGCCGGCGATGCCAACTGGAATGTACAGCTCCAGCAGGGCGATATCGAGCTGAAGGCAGGTCACACCTACAGATTTTCAATGAAGTCTGCAGCTACTGCTGACAGAATGGTCGAGCTCAGCATGCTTGATCCTATGAACGGATATTACTGGTATGGCGGCACAAAGGCTCTTATTCCGGGAGCTGACCTTGATCTCGGAACAGGAAGTCCTTCCACACAGAAGGAAAGAGAGATCACTTCCGGCCGTATCACCACACAGGGCAAGCACGATTTTACCTATGGTAGATTTGAGACAAGAGCAAAGGTTCCTTATGGTAAGGGATATCTTCCTGCATTCTGGCTCATGGCTACCAACGAGAGCTACTATGGTCAGTGGCCTAAGTGCGGTGAAATCGATATCATGGAAGTAATGGGACAGAACGTTAATAAGTCCTATCATACAGTTCACTACGGATATGATTCAGGCAGCGGACACAGACAGAACCAGGGAACAAAGACAGTAAGCGATACAAGTTTTGCTGATGATTTCCATGTATTTGCTCTTGAATGGGATCCAGGCCTTATTACCTGGTATGTTGACGGCGAGAAGGTTTACGAGACAAGAGACTGGTATACAGGTAGCGATGACAACAGCCAGATCACTTACCCTGCACCTTTTGATCAGGATTTCTATGTAATTCTGAACCTTGCAGTAGGCGGTAGCTGGGTAGGATATCCTGATGATTCAGTTTACGAAGTAATGAATGATCAGAATTTTGAAGTAGATTATGTAAGAGTTTATCAGAAGTCTCCTGAAGAGTATCAGCGCCTTGAGGATGAGGTTAAAAAGCCTGAGTCTCAGGATAAGAAGTACAGAGAAGCTGATGAGACAGGAAACTATGTAGTAAATGGCGACTTCTCACAGGATATTACTTATGAGGGAGCTGAGGGAGATGTAACTGACAACTTCAAGCTTCACCTTGAAAGTGATGCTGAAGGTTCTGATTTCGTTATCAATAACGGCGAGATTACCATCAATCCTTCTGTTGAGGGCGCAGTAAATTACAGCGTTCAGTTAAAGCAGCCCGGTCTTCCTATGTACAAGGGCTGGGAGTATGAACTTTCTTTTGACGCATACGCAGACAGCGAAAGAGATATCATAGTAGATGTTGAAGGTCCTGACAAGGGCTGGACAAGATATCTCCAGGATACAAGAGTTTCTTTATCTACAGAAAAAGAGAATTATACTCTTACATTCACAATGAATGAGAACAGTGATCCCAACGGATGTCTTGAGTTCAACCTGGGAGCACTTGGAAGCAAAGCTTCTGTAACACTTTCAAATATCAGACTTACACATAAGTCAGGTGAAGAAATCGGCTACATCAAGACTGTAAGACCTGATGGCAACTATGTTTACAATGGTTCTTTTGACCAGGGCGAAAAGAGACTTGGTTACTGGGAGTTCTCAGAAGAGGATGCACAGTACTTTAGCAGCGTAAATGCAGGTGGAAAGAGAGAACTCAAGGTTACAGTTCCTGAGGGTAAGACAGTTACTCTTTCACAGACAGACCTTGCAGCTATGGTTAAAGGCCAGTACGCACTTAGCTTTGATGCAAGATGCGAAGAAGGTAACGGTGAAATTACCGTTAATGCAGCAGGCGAGAGCTTCAAAGCAGATGTAACAGCTGAGACTTCTAAGGTTTCAAAGAGTTTTGTTCTTGCAGAGAGTAAGGACAGAAGTGGTTCTTTTGTTACCTTTACCTTTGAAAAGGCAGGTGTTTACTACATTGATAACGTATTCCTCGGCGAGGCAGCTCTTATCAAGAACGGCTCCTTCGATGCAGGACTTGCAGGATTCTCACCTTATGTATACGACACAGTAAAGGCAAGCTACCGCGTTGACGAAGCTGAGGACAACGCTTTCGTTATCTCCATCGAGGACACAATGGCTGATGATGCCGGAAATTCATGGTATGTACAGCTCAACCAGGACGGCGTAACCCTGGAGCAGGGAAAGAGCTACAGACTTTCATTTAAGGCAAAGTCCAGCATCGACAGAGTGATTTCCTACTGCATGCAGGAGTTCGAGGGAAGCTGGGCTAACTACAGCAATACCGGTTCAGTTCAGATCGGCAACGAGTACAAGACCTTTACTTCTGAGTTCACCATGAACCATCCTACAGATAAGAAGACACGTTTCAACATCACTATGGGATCTGTTGATGGCATCAGAATTACTGAGAAGCATGAAGTTTATATCGACGATATTATCCTTGAAGAAATCAGTGGAACAGAGACTCCTGATGAGCCTACAGATCCACAGCCGGGTGACCCTGAAGACCCTCAGCCTGAAGAACCACAGCCCGAGGAACCACAGCCTGAAATTCCTGAGGAACCGGTAGAGCCACAGGAACCTGAAATTGGTGGAGCTACTCTTGTTACAAAGTGGGGCAAGACCTACTATGTACTTGAGGATGGCACAAAGCTTAAAGGCAGATATGAGATTGAGAATAAGTACTATTTCTTCTCCTACAAAGACGGAGCTATGGTAAAGAGTGACTTCATCACATTTGACAACGGAGATAAGATGTACGCTCTCAAGAACGGTGTTCTTGCTTCAAATATGATCGTTACCAGATGGGGCACAGATTATATCTTTGACCACACCGGCTTTATGCAGACAGGCTTCACATCACTTGGAAATGACTTCTACTACTGCAACGAAAAGGGTGCCGTACTTAAGTCTACATGGATCGACGACGGCGAAGACAGATACTACGCTAAGAGTGATGGCACTCTTGCCAGAAACGAAACCATCACCAAGTGGTTCAAGAAATACAGCTTCGACAGCGAGTGTAAGCTTATAAAGTAATAAAAACCCCCTTGAATATAGTTTTTAACTATGTTATATTTATTAGGCTGTACGTCGTCAGACTACAGCCTGTAAATATGCCGGCATGTCGGAATGGCAGACGATGCAGACTCAAAATCTGTTGTGGGTAACCACGTGTGGGTTCAAGTCCCACTGCCGGCACTATATGAAGAAGACATGACTCTTTATTTTGGGGGATCTGTCTTCTATTTTTGTTGGGAGCAATATTTTATGAATTGGGGAATAAAAAAAACAGTAATTACTCTTGCAGTGGCAGCACAGATCGTGAGCCTTGTGCCTGCTTCTGTTGTCTATGCCGTGGATGAAGAAGTGTCCACGGAATCTATCAGTTCTGAAGAGATATTCATTGAAGATGAATCAGAAAACGAATCGGAAATCGAATCAGAAATCGAAGAATCTGAAGATATTCTCATAATTGAAGAGAGCGAATCAGAAGAGGCTTCAAATTCGGAGCTTTCTTCAGAACCTGATGACAGCCTTTCTGCTGATGCCGTGACAGGCAAGTGCGGCGATAATGCTACCTGGAGCTACAACGCTTCTACCAAGGCTCTTGTCATCAGTGGAACCGGAGCTATTTATGACTATTCTGAGGAAAACCCGGCACCGTGGAATGATTATGCGCCTCAGGCTGAAAAGCTCACTGTAAAAGAGGGTATTACAAGAATCGGAAATTATGCATTTTACAGACTTGGCTGTGATAATACTGTTCTTGGACTGACTACGTTTTCTATACCCAAAAACTCTTTGAAAGAGATCGGAAGCTTTGCTTTTTCTGCTATTGAGGTTGGCACCTCAACAAAGACCTTTAAAATACCTGATTCTGTAACTTCTCTGGGAGATAATGCATTTCAATTTTTTCGTCTGCAGAGTGGCTCTAAACTTGTAATCGGAAAAGGTGTAAAGACAATTCCAAAGTATTGTTTCCAGTACACGAAGGCCACGGAACTGACTCTTTCTGAGGGCCTTGAGACCATTGAATATAAAGCCTTTGCAGACTTTTACGGCGCGAAAACTCTTAAGTTTCCAAAGTCGCTTAAGAATATAAAGTCATATGCTTTTGCTGATACGGCTTTTGACACTATTGTATCTACCAGTTATTTTGAGACTCTGACATTAACGGGGGATATACCTGTAATAGAAGAAAAGGCTTTCGATCGCAGGTGTTGTTTTGTTTATTATCCCGGGGATAACAGCACATATACAAAGGATACAATCTTAAACGCACAGAAAAATTTTCATGCTTCTTCCTGGCATCCTGCGGGATATAAGATAGGAAACAAAGCGGGCGAGAATATTACCTGGTCTGTTGTTACTAAGAAGGTTTCTGGTAATAGTTATAAGATCCTGCAGCTTAAAGGCTCAGGACCTATGTATGATTACAGCAAATATAACCTTCCGGATTACACCACTCTTCATGATGAGATAAGTGGAGTGGAGATAGACCCAGGCATCACCAGTATAGGTGATTATGCATTTTATTGTCTGTCAAAAATGGGTGGAGTATACCACAAGAACACTCCGCTAAAACTTCCTTCAACCCTGACAAAGATTGGAAATCATGCATTTTTCCAGTGCAATGTAAAAAGGGTGATACTTCCTGACTCTGTTGAGCGTATTGAAGCCTACAGTATGGACAGCGTAGCTGCTATAGAGGGAAAGACTTTACCTAAGGGCATAAAATATATCGGCGACTATGCATTTTACAAGAGTCAGGCGGAGCTTTCGATAACCTTTGACAAGGTGGAATATATTGGAAAATATGCCTTTTATAATACAAAGAATATTTCAATTTCACCGGCATTTCCCTCTACTTTAAAGACTATTGGTGATTATGCTTTTTATAAATGTCCCAAGATGACAGGAAAACTTGTGATCCCCAGCAGCGTATCAGAAATCGGTACCTGCGCTTTCTACGATGATGCAGGACTTACCGGAGACGTTGAGATCCTTGGTATAAAAAACCTTAGTCAGGGTATATTTATAGGAACTAAAATAAACAGTTTTACCTTTGGCGAGAAACTTGCCGGATACGATTCTCGCTATATTTATGATGAGTTTAACAGTGTTTTTACCAGTGTGACTTTTAAAAATTCATATTTTATTACTCTTGAAAGACTCTTTTCAAATATGAACCGTAATGGTCATGCCATAACAATCAACTATCCTGCTGGAAAAGGCTGGGAAAACAGGCAGGATATATATGGCAATCTTAACCATTTAACCTTTGTCGCTTATGGTGACTGCACGGTAAAATTCCACATGCCAGGAGGAAAAGTGGTTGAAAAGAAATTGGCTGTGGGAAAAACTGCTACGGCGCCGGAGGTAACAGGGCTTGCAAGCGGCGTTAAGCTTCTGGGATGGTATACTAGGGACATCATAGATAGTAAGTATCTGTGGGATTTCAACAAAATTATAAAAGATGACCTGGAACTATATGCAAAGACCACCGATGATTACTGTGAGGTTCAGTTCTGGATTCCTTCAAATCTGGATGATATGTACAAATACAACGAGGGAAGCGGAACATTAATAAAAGTGAAATATGGTCAAAAAGTAAACCCCGTAGCTGTATCAATGAAGGGTGCCAAATTTACAGGCTGGTATACAGATAAGAACTGCACAACTTTATTTGACTTTAATCAGCCTATAAAGAATCATACAGAGCTCTTTTCCGGATGGGTTAAGGCAAGCACTGTACAACTTTCTCCTGATAACCCTGATCTTTATTATGAAAAAGATGTTTATCAGACCTACGATGTATCTGATCATTTTTTTGTCCCTGTCATAAAGATCAAAGATGGAAGCAGCTATGTTCAGCTTAAGAATAATGCCGACTTTACCTGCAAATGTGTAAATGGAAACAACGGTTCAACTACATTTACAAACGTTGGGGATTACGAAGTCCTTATAACCGGCAAAGGGAATTATGAGGGACAGCTTACCGTATATTATCACTTGCGGCCTGTTGATCTTAGCGCTGTGACCAGCGTATACATTAATCGATCAGATGGCTATATATACAGTGGCCAGCCATATAAGGACGTTATGAGTAACATAAACGTGACTTATGAAGGCAAAAACCTTTCTTTAGCAAAGAACCGGGATTATACATTTGATCTTGACGGAAAAGGAGCTGTTGATACCCTAACAGATGCCGGCACATACAAGTTCAAAGTAAAGGGAATAAAAAACTGCAAAGGTACAAAGGAAGTATCTCTGACCATTAAGCCGCTTTCCCTTGCTGATAAGAAAGTCAGCTTTGAACAGGATGTAACACTTGCCTACAACGGAAATGTTCAGAAATATAAGCCTGTTGTTACATATACAAATGATGGTAAGGCTTATACACTTAAAGAAAACAAGGATTATACCCTGAAATATGTTGATGAAAAGAAAGAAGGCTATTTCAAAGAACCTGGTTCATACATAATAAAGATAACCGGCTGCGGCAATTTTACTGACACTATTGATATTGATGAGTATATTACATTTAACAGACTTATTTCTAAGACAGTAGTAGGCGGATATAAGAAGAGCGTTCCATATATAGGGAAAAGCTATACGCCGACGGTTACAGTTAAGTATGGCGGAAAGCTCCTTAAAGAAGGAACAGATTACTGGCTTTCCTATGAAAAAAATGGGTGCGCCGGAACGGCTGTCATAGTAATACACGGTAATAACAGGGCGGGTTACTATGGCGAGAAGAGAGTTATCTTTAAAATAACTCCAAGGTCATTAAAAAATGTCGAGTTATTTAACTACGACCCCAGGACAATAAAAACTTTCACAGGAAGCCCGGTATATTTGGATAATCTTCAGCTAAAAGATACATTAAATGGCGGTACGAGTATTCTTAAAGGTGCTGAACTAAGTTACTATAAGCAGCTGGAAGAATCCGGACAGTACGAGGCTCTTTCAAAGTTTGCTTATACCTATCAATATAAAAAGAATGTAAATGCAGGTACAGCCAGCATTGTTATAAAAGGTGTGAATAACTATTCAGGTACATTTACAAAGAACTTTAAGATACAGAAAGCAGCCATTTCCGAGGAAGCCATAAACTCAGGAAAAATCAAGGTGGAATATGCCGGAAGCGTTGTTTATACCAAGGGGACAACTAAGCCTCAGATACGTGTTTACTACACTGGCAGCACATCATCTTCGAAGGTAGAGCTGGTAAAGGGTAAGGATTACACACTTTCTTTTGCGAATAATAAGTCTGTAAATGATGGAAGTGGAAATAAAACGCCGACCTTTACAATAACAGGCAAAGGAAACTTCAAGGGAAAAATAAAAAGGACATTCAAGATCACTCCTTCTAGTATTACAAACTGTTCTGCAACTGCTAAGGACATAAAGTATAAGAACAAAAAGAAAAACTATTTGTCAAAGGTGGTTGTAAAGGATACAAATGGAGTTGTTCTTACAGCTGGTAAAGACTACGATGCAAAGAACATGAAGTACTACAATGCAGCAACCGGGAAAGAACTCACAAAAACAGATATTGTTCCAGCAGGAACAAAAATCAAAGTTTTGATCTCGGGACTTGGAAACTACGCATCAAACAAAAACCTCAGCTGTACTTACACAGTATTAGGGAGATAACCTGTTGGCCATAACCAGAATCCCTCACGATGATGTCATCGTGGGGGATTTTTGTATACGGATGTTCATCTCGCATTGTAAATAAATGTGTTATAATGGTATAAATATAACGTTTAAACGATTG
>JAEEGF012017262.1_pt1 | contig 17020 bp, 14 predicted proteins | sample 9134171 | NCBI WGS metagenome assembly JAEEGF01 (sample SAMN16246542, study PRJNA631951) | gut metagenome | biome: gut microbiome; feature: rumen; material: AP-attached | host: Bos | place: Iran: Karaj | collected 2018-10 | reverse complement strand
AATTGCGGTCAAATTTTTTGACCGCAATTCTTCGACTTCCTTTTTGGACAGTTGGAAACGGAAATCCTCCGCAAAACGCTCGATATTATTCTTGACCTGCTGATTGAAAGCCTTGGTCGAATACCCATAAATCTCAGCCAAATCGGCATCGAGCATTACCTTTACCCCACGGATTGTGTATATCCGCGACTTGAGCAGGTTCTCGTCTATCAGGGAAAATTCGGGCTTTTTCGGCGCGACGGCCTCGACCGCACTGGTCACAACATCTTTCTTCATCATCAACTCCTCTGGCATACAAGCGGGAAAAATACCAAAAACTACACACTTGTGCACTAAATATAAATTCAAAAATCCAGTTTGTCAATAGGCCCATCTAATTTTTTTGATGTATATTTTTCATGATGCGATTCTTCAGATACTTTAAAAACGAAAATGAAAATCCTTTCGAAGGTAAGGATCAGGACAAGGCGATGCTCTGGTTTTACGAGCGGTGTTACGCTTCCATGTGTGACGATAAAGATCAGATAGAAGAATACAGAGGCTATGTGAAGGATTTCCGGGAAGACGACGGCGTACCCGAAGGATTCAAGGCGCTATTGTTCAATCGGTTTATGAAAACGGCCTATTCCGTAGTTGACGAAATCCCTGCATTCAAGTCCTTTTACGAGAAATACTATAGGTGAATTAATTATATGCTAAAAAAATTGTGCAAAAAGTCATTTTTGTCATTTCTTTAACACTAAATTAGGGTATATTTCCCTTGTATGTCAATTAAATTAATTTCGCCCAAAAAGTCCGTAAATTCAGCGTTCCTCAAATTGCCTGTTCCCGTCGAAAAGATGGAGGATTTCAAGTTTTCGCTCAAGAATCTTTACAGCAAGCGGAACACTGCGCAGGACGAAGAATACCACAAGGGCGAAATCTGGAACTTTTTACGCAAGATTTTTGAACCCGATTATACGGTGCAGGTCAACCGCCCGATAGACCTTGCGATTTTTAACGGCAATACGGCAAGCGCAAAGCCGGCAGTGATTATCGAAGCGAAGTCGCCGACGAATGCGGCAGAAATGTTTTCGGCGGAGCATCAGAACGTAAAATCGTTGCAGGAACTCGTCTATTACTTTATGCTCGAATACGTTCATTCGGGCAATCACGAAATCAAGTGGCTCGCCATCACAAATTTTGACGAATGGTATTTCTTCGACGTTAAGGACTTTATCCGCTATTTTGGGAACAAGTCAAAACCGATATACGATCAGTTCCTAAAATTCAAGGCGAATCAGATGAGCGGCAACAAGACCTCCGATTTCTACAACGATATCGCGAAACCCGCCATCGACGACTTCCTCGCCTCCTGCGACATCAACGTCGTACGTTTCAACCTTGCGGATGTTGTTCGTTCGGTCTCTCAGGAATCGAAAAAAACGTCTGTCACCCTGGAGCCGAAGGCGATAGGGTCCATGGATTCTATCAGCCCTACGGGCTTCCAGAATGACAATGCGTATTCTCATTCCACATCCCACATTTCACATTCCACACCACTCCTCCCTCTTTACAAATTCCTCTCCCCGGAGACCCTCCTCGCGAAGCCTTTTGCAAACGACAGCAACAGCCTCGACCGCAACTTTTATGCGGAACTCTTGCACATCATCGGCCTCGAAGAAGTGAAAGAAGACAAGGGCGGCAAGAAAGTCATCCGACGCAAGAAGCCCGCAAATCGCGACAAGGCGAGCCTCCTTGAAAGTGCCATCTACCAGCTCGAAGACGATTTCCCGAACAAGGAAGAATGCGAGGCGATGGCGCTCCGTCTCTGCATCACGTGGGTGAACCGCCTGCTGTTCCTGAAACTTGTCGAATCGCAAATCCTCATGTATCAAAAGGGCGATGCATCGTACCGGTTCATGAGTACGGATAAAATAGCGAACTTCGACGAACTGAACATTTTCTTTTTCAAGGTGCTCGGCAAGAAAATCGAGGACCGCGACGAAGACGTGCTCAAGCGTTACCCGAATGTCCCTTACCTGAACAGTTCGCTGTTCGAATCGACCGAAGACGAAAAACACCTGAAAATCCGCGGCATTCCCGATGCCCAAATGGAAATTTTCAACAAGACTGTTCTGAAGGACGAACGCGGCAAACGCGCAAAAGGCACGCTCCCGAATCTGGATTACATCTTCAAGTTCCTCGATGCGTACAACTTCGCAAGCGATGCCCAAGGCGGCGTGATCTCTACGAGTAAGACGCTCATTAACGCGTCTGTTCTCGGCCTCATCTTCGAAAAAATCAACGGCTACAAAGACGGCAGTTTCTTTACGCCAGGGTTCATCACCGACTACATGGCCCGCGATGTGCTGGAACGGACTGTGGTGCAGAAGTTCAACGAGAAAAAGTCCTGGAAATGCGAAAATTTGGAAGATGTCTCGGACAAAATTGAAGATATTTCAGAAGCGAATCAAATTGTTGATGATATCCGCGTTGCCGATGTCGCCGTGGGCTCTGGGCATTTCTTGGTGTCGGCCCTTAATCGCCTGCTTGCAATCAAATCGGAATTGAACATTTTGTGCGATGCAGACGGCAAACGCATCAAACGCCGCGACCTGATTTTGAAAGTAGATAACGACGAACTTTCTGTAGTTGACGACGAGGGCGAACCGTTTGAATACAAGCCCGGCAACGAAGAAAGCCAGCGGTATCAAGAAGCCTTGTTCAACGAAAAACGCCGCATTATCGAGAATTGCCTTTTCGGCGTTGACCTGAACCCCAACAGCGTGAACATCTGCCGTTTACGCCTTTGGATTGAACTTTTGAAGAACGCCTACTACACCAAGGAAAGCGGCTACAAACAACTTCAGACCCTCCCGAACATCGACATCAATATCAAAGTCGGTGATTCGTTGTTGAGCAAATACCCCGTGCAAAACGGCCACGTGGTTTTGGACTATTTGCAGGATGAAGATAAAGTAGATAAAAAAAATGGTCTTGCCGCAAAATTGAAACTCTATCGTGAAAATGTGCAGAGCTACAAAAAGGGCGGCTCGAATTATGACAAGCGACAGCTCCGCTTGAACATCAACGGACTTAAATCGCAACTGAAGGAACCGCCGAGCATTGATTTGTTCGGAAATGTCGTAAAAAATAGTGACCTCGACTTTTCAAATTCCCTAGAATGGATGTTCGAGTTCCCCGAAATCCTCGACGACGAAGGCCGCTTTACAGGCTTCGACGCCATCATCGGAAATCCGCCGTACGTGCAGTTGCAGAGCATGGGAAAAATGAGTGACGTTTACAGCAAGCGCGGCTATAGTTGCTATAACAAAAGTGCCGATTTGTATTGCTTGTTTGCAGAACGTGCCCACACCCTTTTGAAGAAAAACGGCTATTTCAGTTTCATCATGCCGAACAAATGGATGCTGGTGGATTACGGCAAGGAACTCCGCAAGTTCATGAGCCAAGTTGCGTTGAAGAAAATTCTCAACTTTGGCGATATCCAGTTCTTTGACGATGCGACCATTTACGTTTGCATTTTCGTAGCACAAAAGTCTGCTGAAAAATCAATGGTTTCCGCCTGCTCGCTGAATAGCAAAACCTATCAAGGAAAATTTGAGAAGGAAGTTGAAAAGGCAATCTTTGATTTGCCCGCAGAAACTTTCAGTGAAAAAGAATGGAGCATCCGAAATAAACTCCATGATTTCATTCTGCAAAAGATGAATGTCGGGACTCCGCTGAAAGAATTGCCGATTGAGATTTATCGTGGCATTTTGACAGGCTTTAACGACGCGTTCTTTATCGATGAAGAAACGAAAAATAAGTTGATTGAAGAAGACCCGAAAAGCGCGGAACTCATTAAGCCGTTACTGCGCGGAAGAGATATTGAAGCGTGGAATACAAACAGCGAAAATCAATACTTAATAGGAACATTCCCAGCGTTAAAATTAAATATTGAAGAATATCCTGCAATAAAAAATCACTTGCTTAGTTTTGGTATTGAACGCCTGGAACAGACTGGGGCAGAACACGTTGTGAACGGTGAAAAAATCAAAGCCCGCAAGAAAACCAGTAATAAATGGTTTGAAACGCAGGATCAGATTGGATATTACAAGGAATTTGCAAAGCCGAAAATCGTGTATCCAAATATGACGTCCGTGTTTCCGTTCTGCTACGATGAAATTGGCGCTTTGGGTAATGACAAAACATTTATCATTACTGAAAAAGAAACCGATAGCGCAAACGGCTGTGCGGCAATCCATAAATTGCATAGTGGCGAACTGCTGAAATCTTTACTCGCAATCTTCAATTCCAATTTGGCAAAACTTTGGATTTGGTATAATTGCCCTGAACTCATGGGCGGCACTCGCGAAATCCGTAAAGTCTATTTTGAAAACTTCAAAATACCTATGGACAATGCTGCCGCCTTGCAGGAACTCGCCGCCCTCGCCGACCAAATCATCACCGCCAAAAAATCCGGCGAAAACACAACCTCCCTAGAAAGCAAAGTCAACGAAATCGTCTACCAAATCTACGGCATCACTGGGCAGGAAGAACGGGAAGCCGTGGAAAGAGGGTGAAAAAAGAAATGAATTAATCTTTTTTTGCTAACAAATGTCCTCTTTTCTATCACAAATAAATTATGAGGAGAATACTCGTGATTGATCAATATGTTTTTGGAAAACTTGTAAGTAAAATGCAATCCGGAAAATTGGCTGCATATGTGGGTGCGGGTTTTTCTAGTCCGAGTGGTTTAGCTGATTGGTCAGAACTAATGAAACCACTTGCAAAGTCCATAGAGTTGGAAGTTACAAAAAACAGCGATTATATGTCGCTGGCGCAGTATTTTGTAGATGCTCATGGACGAAATGATTTGGATGATATATTAAGAAATACTTTTGGAAAAGGAAATACTTGCAAGAACCAAGAATCCCTGGCTCAACTTAATCTCTCTGAAATATGGACCACCAATTACGATGATTTGATAGAACGGGCCTTGAGAAAGTGCGGAAAAGGATATGATGTTAAATCTAAAGAGAGCGATTTAGTATTAGATGCGGGAAAAGGAACTGTTCCTGTATACAAAATACATGGGGATTATCGTAATCCGTCAGAATGTATTTTAACGCAACGTGATTATGAAGATTTTTTTAAGAATAGAAAAAATTTTATTCATACACTAAAATCCTCATTAATGCAAAAGACTTTTATTTTTGTTGGTTTCAGTTTTAAAGATGTTGATATAAAATACATTCTGTCTGATTTGAGATTTTCTCTAAATGGAGGAAGTACTCAAACGCATTATTGGATTACACGAAAAGATCCTAAGTGGGATAAAAATGAAAAAAATAATTATAAGCTTTTTTCAAAAAGTCTAAAACAGAATTATAATATAGAAACGATTGAAATTGAAGAGTACGATGATATTCCAATTCTATTTCAAAATTTACAAAAGTATTCAAAACGAAAAAGGATTTTTATTTCAGGCGCTTATTGTCAAGAAAATGATGAGGATGATTTACAATACGAAAATCGCCGCAGAAGTATAGACCACTTCATTGAAAAGCTTGCGTCAAATATAGTGGATAAAGAAAATGTGATTGTATCAGGTTATGGCTTGGGTGTTGGATGTGCTGTTATATCAGGAGCTTTAAGAAGGGGGTATGAAAAATACGATTGTCAAAAATCGTCTAGTTATTTAAGTTTGCATCCTTTTCCTCAAAATGTTGTTGATGATACAAAAAGAAAGCAATTGTGGAGTGATTATCGAGATGAAATGTGTGAAGAATCTGGAGTTCAAATTATTTTATTTGGTAAGAAAAAAAATAAAGAATCTGGACAAATTGTTGATTCAGATGGGGTTCGAGACGAATTTAGTAAGGCTCATAGTAAAGGATTGTTTATTATTCCTGTAGGATCAACAGAAGGTGTTGCTCAAACAATTTATAAAGAGATGTCTACAAAATTAGACACGTTTGAATACTCTTCGATAACGTTAAAGGAAAAATTTAAACAATTAGAGACCCTGTCGTACAAAGATAATTGTGATGAGCTAATTAATGTCATTATGGGCATTTTAGAAGAAATTCAAGAGTATAAAGATTGACTATAAAACACTTGTTTAAACAAATTATTAGGAAAGCAGATTGTTTACTAAGGACGTAATATGATTTTATCCAAAGATATGCTAGAATCTTTTTCTTCTCAAATAGAACGGTTGACTTTAGACGAAGCGGAAGGTCAAAGATGTTTTTCCAGTTATCAGATTGTATCTACAGTCTTTCTTTCTCATAAACATGAAGACGTTTTGCAATTAAAACAAGCTAGAAGAATTCTGTCATCACTAAATGCACATGTTTATATTGATTGGTTGGATAAGTCTATGCCGAAAGAAACATCTGGAGAAACCGCGATAAAGTTAAGAAAAAAAATCAAAGAATCTGACAGATTCATTCTTCTTGCTACAGATGGAGCAATTCAATCAAAATGGTGTAATTGGGAATTGGGACAGGGCGATGCCCTAAAATATGAACAGGAGAAAATAGCTTTATTTCCTTTGAGAGAAAATGGAAAAAATTGGTCAGGTTCCGAATATATGGAAATCTATCCGGTAATTGAATATGAAGATGGAAATTCCGTTGATTTAGCGGGGAAAAAAATTTCTGCGGGCTATTATGTTTTTTCACCAGCAAAAGATAATTGTCGCCATTATGAATCTTTAAGCAGTTGGCTCATCAAGTAGGTTATATATGGGAAAAAAGATTTTTGTTTCATATAAATATCGTGACGATCATGTTCCTCAAGCTAATTCTTGGTTGACAATTGAAAAAGTGACTGTTCGAGATTATGTAGATGAACTTGAAAAATATTTTGAAAAAAAAGATATCTATAAGGGGGAATCTGACGACGAAGATCTTAGTGGGTATACTGATGAAGAAATTTGGGAGAAGCTAAAAGATCGTATTTTTGATAGTACGGTAACAATTGTTATTGTTTCAAAAGGAATGAAGGAAATTGGACGTCAAGATTGTTCGCAATGGATACCATGGGAGATTTCGTACTCCTTAAAAGAAATGACACGAAATGATAGAACTAGTCATTCTAATGCCATTTTAGCTTTAATTCTTCCTGATGAAAATGAAAAGTATGATTACTATATTGAAGACTATAGTTGTTGTCGTAGCCTGAAAACAAATTTCCTTTTCAAAATATTAAAAGAGAATATGTTCAATATAAAGAATCCTATTAGATTTCAGTGCCTTAATTGTAATGGCATTCACTATAGAGGTAACTGTTCTTATATTGAATCTGTAAAATGGACTGATTTTGTGCAAAATCCACAAAAATATATTGATGACGCTTTAGAAAATCAAAAGAATATAAAGAATTTTGAAATTACGAAAGAAGTATAGTTTTTTGTATCATAAAATAATGAGAAGTGAAAAATGAGTGAAACTTTAGAAAAAATTAATAGATATAAATTGTTCCAAAAGGCAGCGGATGTTCTAAATAGTGGAAATCTTGACGGTTTATATTTACAAAAAAAAATTCTTTTAGATGGTGTTGACTCTAGTGTTTTAAATTCTTTGTTTTTCAAAGATAAAGCCGATGAAGTTAGAAAAATGTTTCAGAATTCGGCAACGCTGATAAGAAATATGGAAAATCAATCTATTAATAAGAATGACCATACTCTATTTCATTCTTTGTACAATGATAATTTAAGTAAAGTTGAACAAGATCCTTTTATAAGTTACGTTAATAGAAAAATGCAAAGTTTTTTTATATATGAAAAAACAAATTTTGATTATTGTTTTGAACGTTTAATTAGAGCTATAGCATCTTATCAAAATAAAGTTATAAAACGTCATATTGATTTATTATCTATTGATAACGTTATTCATGTAAGAAATACTCGTCAACAAATTTTTCTCTCGTACGCATATTTAGATCGAGGTCTTTCACTTGCGTTATTTTATTATTTTCTTACGAATGGAGCTTTCTTGTATATTGATTGGATGTGGCGAAGTGCTGACGGAAATGGCCGCTTGTTGAAAGACGACCTAAATAAAGCCTTGTGCGAAAGCAATCAATTTCTTTTTTTACGAACACCCAACAGTGAATTAAATTTGCAAAGTAGAGGACCAAATATTCGACAATGGTGTGCATGGGAAATTGGTAATTATTATGCACAACATTATATTGGTGATGGACTCAATTCTGTTAAAAAGTTTTTCACAAATTTTTCAGGTGGCGAAGATAACGACTCAATTTCTTCCAACAATCTTATTTTAAGTACATTTTTGCCTATGAAAAATGTTGAGAATGGTGTTATTGTATAAACGGTTTGAAAATGCCTGGTGCTACCAAAAGAATATGTAATCATCAAATTAGTGAAGTCCTGTCAAAATGGACTGAACAACTGAAAAAAATACGAACATTCTTGCCAAAAGACTACGTAGCCGATGATATAATTTTTCGTGTAAAAAAATATTTCCCTCATGAATGGGAGTACGCCCAATTCTTGTTTGAGTACTACAAAAAAAAAGACTCTTTCTTAAAAAAAAGAAAGAATCGAATGCGTTATTTTGTATTGCCTCCAGAACAACTTATTTTGAAGAATGATTTGTTTAGACTTTTAAATCATGATGTGGTAAAAGCGGAGTATTCTAAAAAGTATGATTTAAAAAAATCCTCCGAAAATGAAAGTGCGTTTGAAATAAATCGAAAGCCTAAAATAGACAAGGTCAATCAAAAAATTCAGTTGGCGAAGAGTCATGTGCAGCTTGTGTCGCCTCCTTTTTTAGAAAAATTAATGGGGTTATATAGTAGAAAAGGAACAACCCAAAAGGATCGAATGTATATTTTGGAAGAATTAAAAAAATATTATTCTCCAAAGGTGATTGAATTTTTTATTAAAATAAATGATACGGAAATCAATCAGCAATTGCGACAGTCTGCTTTTTATCATCTTCAAAGTTTCAATTACGTACCAAGGTTGAGGTCGCAAAAACATTTCATAATTCATACAAAAAACAAGAAGAGAAAGAAAATGCTTTGCGATATATATGCAAAAGAGGAAACTTTTATTGCGAAGTGTCCAGAAGAATTGATATATCGAATACAAAATAATGCTCCAGAGCAACGACTGAAAACTTTTGATTATTTTATTTCACACAGCAGTAAGGATAGTTTTAACGTGCAAAAATTAATTGAATATGAAAATTCAAAAGGAAAAAATGTATTTTGTGATTGGATAAACGATGTTGATTACTTAAAAAGAAATTTGGTTTGCAAAGAGACTTTGAATGTTATTGAACAGAGGTTGAATGCGTCTGATGCATTATTGTTTGTTAAATCAGAAAACTCTGCTAAGTCAGTTTGGTGTAATTATGAGTTGAATTATTTTTATGAACTAAAGAAACCTATGCTTGTAATAGAGTTAGACGACTTAGCAAAAGAGAATTTTTGTTTTTATGAACTAAAACCAGAACAATTTCTTGATTTAGATTATAAACAACGTGATTTGAAATTGAAAAGTTGAAGGTTGAGAACATTTACCGCATAAGGAGATTACTATGACGTATTCTGAAATTGAAAAGTTAGCCAAAGAATTGCCTTATCGTGAAAAAATCCGCTTTGCTCAAGCCATGATTCAGATGGCGAGAAAAGAAGAGGAAGAGGCAAATGTTGTTAAAAATCAGGCCGCAGGCACATTAGATGATATCAAATCTCGTATTTTGAAGTCAAAACCTGTAAAAAAGGCTGCTTTAGAGAATTTTGTAAAGGCCATGTACAATTTTAAGGGCGGCGTGTCCGACGATGACTTGGCGAAGATTATAAAGCAATTAGAGAAAGAAAAATTTATTTCCATAGATTTGAATAACAGGGTTACGTATTTGTAGTTGCTATGAATGTCCTTGACACTGTTTGTTGACTTGAATTCAAAACTTGTGCGGTACCCCATGCTTTTCACTCCCACAGGCTCATTCTATTCCAAAGTCCAATTCAAGACCGAAGAAGAGGTCGAGAAGGTTGTCGTTGACAACTTCAAGCTTCTCTTTGGTGATTATTCCATCTTGCTGCCCAAAAGTTTGATTCGGACTTCTGGTGGCAAGGGAACGATTCCCGATGGCATCATCGTTGACTTCAAGGAGAATCGGTGGTTCATCTTGGAAGTGGAACGCGGTGTTCACGAAACGTGGGGGCACATCGCTCCGCAAATCAGCAAGCAGCTTGTCGCGGTGATGAATCGCGAGACGAAGAACAAGATTGCGGAACTTTGCATCGCAGAAATCGGAAAGCAGAAGGTGTTCTCGAAGCTTCTTGAATCCGACCTGAAAATTCAGCAAATCCATGTGCACGGTTTTGTCCAGAAGATTCTGGAAAAGGACCCGATTGTCTCTTTGCCGATAGACTATTCTCCGAGCAATCTTGAGGAATGGGCTTCGATGCAGAAGGTCGATGTGCAGATTCAGCATATCGAGAAATACATGAACGGCAAGGGCGAGGTGCTTTACGACTTCCCAGATTTGGAATTGACGCAGGAAAAGGAGTCCTTGAAGACAACGGACAAGAGCAACGCTTTGTACGAGATTGTGAAGGCGGGACTTTTGAACGTGGGCGATGTCGTGCATTTCGATTACGGCCCGAAGGGCAAACCCAAGGCGCACTTCGAAGGAAAAATCTGTTCCGATGGAATCGAGGTGGATGGAATCGTTTCTTCGGCCAGCGTTTCGGCCTTGCGTTGCATCCGGCAAATCAGCCCGTCGCGCACGACAACGAACGGCTGGGTCACCTGGAAAACCGCCGATGGAAAATTTCTCGAAGAAAAGTGGAACGCACTGCTTAAAAAGAGTGACGATGCTGAACAACCGTCGAGACGCAAAAAGCATAAAAAGAAATCTCGCAAGACATCGGCGGTGACGCATCCTGAAAATAGCGATAATGATATGTTGTATCACTTCGCGAAAGGCAGGGCGATTATCGCAAAAGTTCGGCGTGTTGGCTCGCAGTTCGTCCTTCTTGCCGGCAGCAAACTTTCGCTGAAATATGACTTCCGTGGCTCGGGTTGGATGAATGTCCGAAAGAACGCTTCTGTTGGTGCTGATGGAACGCTCCGCGAGGATATCGAATGCGATTCCCCGTCAATGGCGGCAGCGTTCGTTGCCGGTGACGCCCGAAACGGCCTCACCTTCTGGAAAAATAAGGATAGAAAGGAATTGAAAAGCCTTGAAAAATAATAGTGAGATGTCCCCAAAAAAGCATTCCTCTTGACGCTGCCAACCTGTTTATTTATATTACAACTGTATTTCGAAAATCCCTGTGACTGCGGCATAGATCAATTGGTCCGTACGTGCATCCGCGATGGGGCCCATCAACCTTCTTGTTGATGTTGTTGGATAGCTGACAGGAACACGACCTGCTCGGCAACATAGACTCGTTCCGAGAAGGTAACCACTTTGAAGCGAAACTAGCCAATGGAGGTTTTCCCAAAAGTCTTTGGGAAACCTATTCCTCGTTTGCAAATACCGATGGAGGACTTATTCTTCTTGGAGTTAAGGAAAACCGGGATCATACATTTTCCATAGAAGGTATCGAAAATCCAGAACACATGGAAAAACTGTTCTGGGACAATGTGAATAATAAAAATGTTGTGAATATTAACATTCTGAGCAACAGCAATGTCGAAATAAAAGAAATAAACGGAAAACATATTCTTTCAATCACAGTTCCTAGAGCCGACAGAATATATCGCCCTGTTTTTAAGGGGACGGATATGTTCACAGGAACATTTAGACGAAATGGCGAAGGTGATTATCTTTGTTCCAGAGACGAGGTTAGTTCTATTTTTCGCGATGCCGGTCAAGTAAGTCAAGATTGCAAAATTGTAAAAGAAGTTAGTCTGGATTCGCTTTGTAAAGAGACTATCGCCCATTATAGGCAAAGATTTCGTTTGTCTCATGATGGACACGTTTGGAATAATCTTTCCGATATGGAATTTCTGAAAAAGATAGGAGCCGCAAAAATAAATCAAGATGATGGAACGGTTTATCCTACAGCTGCCGGTTTGTTGATGTTTGGGTATGAGTCGGAAATTTCAGAATTAGCATAAGGGACGCCATAAATGGTGGAACATCTGATCCGCGCAATGCCTCTATTCTCAAAATGTTTTCTATGATAGATGTCGGCGAACGAGCTAGAAGCGGAATTCCAGGAGTCTTTTCTGTATGGGAAAAGGAGTTTGGCCTTAAACCAGAATACACGCAGAAAATATCGCTTGAAAGGACAGTGACTGTGTTGAAATTGGAAGAAATTGCCCAGAGAACAAGTGAAAATTGCCCAGAGAATGGCGAAATTGCCCAGAGAAATGATGAAAATTGCCCAGAGAATGTTGTAAGATTGCCTCCAAATTGCCCAGAGATTGCCCAGAGAACGTATTTAGCGATTGTGGAGAATCGATATGCGACTATTGATGAACTGAGCGAAAAGTTGGAAATCTCTCCCCGTACAGTGAAAAACCACATAGCGCTTTTGCGAGATAAATTCATTAAGCGAATAGGTAGTGATACAAAGGGATATTGGGAAATAAAAAACGACGATAGTGTGTAAGTGTGTTCTTGATTCAGTTGCCGAGGAATCCTCGGTAGTTTGATGTATCAACTGTTCGGTATTTCCGAACAGTTCAAATATTACCCATTTCGCGGCAACAACGAGACCTCTTGCGTTTGCATAGCGATGAGCGTATTTTAAAGGTGAATGAAAAAATACTTTGTAAAATACAATCAAGGAGAATGCAATGTCTGGTGGAACTTTTCGCTATCATGAATCGCGTATTGAGGGTATGGCCGATTATGTACGGCGGACTTACTTGAAACATAAAAGTAAGGAATGGGTTGAATTCGTTCAGACTCAAAAGAGCGAGTGGTTTAAACCTTATTCGAAAGAAACTTTGGCCATTTTTAAAAAGGCGTACAAGGTCCTGCGTACTGCATATATCTACGCCAAATGCATAGATTATTTGGAAGCTGGAGATTATGGTGAAGATAGTTTCAAGGAAAATCTCAAGTTTATGACAGATGAATTGGATCGGGAACTGAAGAAACCTATCAAGGTCTCACCGAATCAAATCAAAACTTGGATTGAGAATTATGATGAGGACGACTATTGGTACTAATGTCTAAAACCTATGTTGTTGAGCATATAAAGGACATTTATGAAAAGGGTAAACTGGATGGATGTTCAACTTGTCGGAATTTCCGACAGGTTCAGCAAGAAAGTCAAAGACTTTTGAATCTTGAAATTTTTTTCTATACCTCAACATGATTTGCTGTTCAGAATTTCTGAACTACTGAAAGCAAAGATTTAGATGAAAAATCTGTTGTGTAATTCTTCCACAAGTTGCGAAGAAATTGTCACTGTGTGTATTCATCTTCAAAATGCAGAAGACGCTCCACAGGATGGAACGTCTTCAGGAACTCCTTCTACATTTGCAGACGAGATAGTCTAAATATAGGATTGTATTTAGCGTATATCAATAGTTCACAGAACGGTTCACAGAAAATGCAACAAAACCGGCTGCAAGTCGCGCCTATTACCCCCCAAGTTGATATAAAACACAACATTAAACTCAACTTTAAAAACCTCCCAATTTCCTCCCAAAACCCGCATTTTTCTTAAGCGGCTCGGCCTTTCGTCTGTTGAGGCGGCTTCAACGGAATTTCTGTAGCGGTATGTCTGTTTTGAATGATAGAATCTATATTATTACAAAATGGAGTGTGTTTTATGAGGATTTTTAAGCTACCTGCAATCGCTGTTTCTGTAGTGTTGAGCCTTATGGCTTGCTCTGAAGACAGCAGTTCTATTGTCAATCCCATGCCTCTTTCCCCTGTGGAAACGTCATCTGCCAGTGAATTGAGTTCCGGCAATGAGGCTCAAGTCAACGAAGTCTCTAGTTCCGGTATTGAAGCTCCCGTCAACGATGTTTCTAGCTCAAGTGTTGCCGCCCCGGTCGAAGTTTCCAGTTCCAGCGTTGTCGCACCCGTCGTTTCAAGTTCTAGTGATTTTACTTTGAACTTGTCCAGCTCCAGCGTCGCTGTTGAAAATAAAGTCTCAAGTTCCAGCGTGCAGCCTACAAGCAATAGCGAAAGCGATTTGGAAAACGGGAAGGCGAACGGTTCCGAGATTGTCTTGAAGCTCGCGGGGAGCACGGCGACTGTTGAAAACAACAACAACTGCGTCGAAGTAAAGGACAAGGCGGCGACCATCACTTGCCCGGGCGATTACTTTGTCACTGGCGAAGCTTCCGATTTCCAGGTTGTGGTGAATACTCCGGGTGCTGAAAACGAAGGCAATACCGGAATTTATCTCAACAATGCGACTTTGAAGAGTTCCAACTCCCCGATTCTCGTGAAGAACGCCGACAAGACGGTAATCCACCTGGTAAAGGGTTCTGTCAACGTCGTGGAAGACGGTAAGGGTAATCATTTGTTCACAACCGTCAACGGTAAGCAGGACACTTCAAAGGCTGCAATTTATTCCAAGGACGACCTGAACATCAAAGGATCCGGAAAGCTGACCGTTACGGGCAACTTCAAGAACGGCATCCAGTCCAGCAACGACCTCAAAATCAAGAATGGCGACATTACCGTGGTCGCAGCCGATGACGCTATCAAGGGCAAGGGCAGCCTCGAAATTTCGGGCGGCACATTGAACATCACCGCCAAGGCGGGAGACGGTCTCGAAAGCGACGAATGCGTAGAAGACAACAGGGGTGAATTCAAGGACACTGTGGCAGGCAAGGGTTTTGTCGAGATTTCCGGTGGCAACATCACCATCAAGGGGCACAAGAGCGGCATCAAGGCGGCCAACTACATTCTTGTGAGCGATTCTACCGAACCTTCAACAATCAAGATTGAATCCCCTAACAAGGGAATCTCTGCCGAAAAGTACATCTATGTCAACGGCGGCACCATCGACGTGAAATCGGATTCTTCCGCAATCCGCACCAACTGGCAAGTCTATATGAACGGCGGCGACGTGACTATTTCTACAAAGAAGAAGGGAATCCACGCGGATTCCGCCCTGTACATGAGAGGTTCCACCATCAACGTTGTTACGTCTTTCGAAGCTATAGAAGCGTTCAAGATTTTTGCGGAGGGCGGCGTAACATCCGTGTTTGCGACTAACGACGGCTGGAATGGCGGCGGCGGCCCCAAGAACAATAGCAGCTCCATGGCCATGTTCAGTGAGAGCAGCGGCTATGTCACCATCACCGGCAGCTACCATTACATCAGCGTGAAGGGCAACATGGTTGACGGGTTAGATGCTAATGGTACTGGAAAAATGACCGGCGGCGTGGTGATTGTTGAAATTACCGGACAGAGCTACGAAGGCCAAGGCGGCATGGGCGGCGGCATGGGTGGCGGATTCAACTTCGGCGGCGGCTGGGGCATGGGCGGTCAGCAGGGCGGAAACAACTGCGGCGCGTACAACTTTGCCGGTGGTCTTATCGATACCGACGACGGATTTACAATTACCGGCGGCGTGCTCCTCGCGTTTGGAAACTACACGATGGATGTTCCCGGGTGCACCGCTTTAACCTACAGCAACAACAGCTATTACGGTTCCGACAAGGCGGCCGTCAAGCCGACATACCAAGGCAACTATATCCTTTACGGCGGCGAAGTAAAGTCTGTGGCTCAGGTGCAGACCAGCGGCATGAAGGAAATCAAGTTCCCCAACGGCGTGAGCTATATGTACAAGTAAGACTTGTCGAAATCGCAGAATTTATAATTTCCCGTTTACTTTTTGTCACCCCGGCCTCTGTGCCGGGGTCTGTCATTCTGGAGCCGAAGGCGATAGAATCCAGTGCATTGCCACCCTGCACTCTGTTGCGGGGCATCTCCTTTTTTGAGGCGATTCAAGGTTGACCAGTGCGGAACTTCAAATTAAATTATCATCTATGAGATTCCCAATATTCTTCGTGCTTTCTGCTTGTGCGTTGTCGCTTTCCGCGTGTTCGGATTCTTTTACGGATCCGCGTGATGGACAAAGTTACGATGTCGTGAAAATCGGCAATTTGACGTGGATGGCGGAGAACCTGAATTTTGAAACGGGGTCCAGTGCGTGCCCTGATGGCTATTCCCGCAACTGCAAACGAATGGGGCGGCTCTATTCGTGGGCGGAGGCGAAAACAGTTTGCCCGGAGGGTTGGCGTTTGCCGACGAGAGCGGATTTCGAGTCGTTGATTGCTGCGGCAGTGGGCGAGGATGCGACTTCCGAGGATGCCGCGCAGTCTCCATCGCAGTCTTTCGCACAGTCTCGCAGTGGCAATCCCGGCGCAGTCCCGAATGCGTCTAGTGCAGTTCAAAATAATAAGGCAGGTGTGGTACTCAAAGCTCGCGACGGTTGGTTCAAGAAAGGGAACGGCGACGATAAACTCGGCTTTAACGCACTCCCGGCGGGTTATGGTTTTGCGAACGGCGCTGCATCGGGTGCTGCGTCCTCGAATAAATTCGACGGCATCGGCGGTTACGCGTATTTCTGGAGTGCAACTGAAGATTCTGAAAATCGCGAGTCGAATGCGTATTACTTGTTCTTGTCGTTCAGCAGTGATGCGGCGAGCTTGAATGCGTTTGCGAAAGAAGATTATCGATCCGTGAGATGCGTTAGGTAGTTGTGGTATAATCGAATTCTCAATATAGATTTGCTATTGTTGGAATATGTATAAATTTTTTGTTCCGTTTTTTTTGGCTTTTTTCTTAGCCGGTTGTACAATGGCGGATAAGGTTGTCCGGAAGAATAATGATGATGTTCTTGGGCGAGTTTATATTACAAACGGTTCTGGTTCTGCCGCTATTTTTCTAGACGATAAATTTATGGGAAATACACCTCTAGATATAAAGCTTTCGGTTGGCGAACACCATCTGATTATGAAAGTTTACAACAATGTGGTTTTGGACACCGTTATAGACGTTACTGATGATTATAACCGAAATGTAAATGCTGGTGTAGCGGGCAGTGTTGTTGCAGGTTT
>JAEEGF010132043.1_pt1 | contig 17020 bp, 14 predicted proteins | sample 9134171 | NCBI WGS metagenome assembly JAEEGF01 (sample SAMN16246542, study PRJNA631951) | gut metagenome | biome: gut microbiome; feature: rumen; material: AP-attached | host: Bos | place: Iran: Karaj | collected 2018-10 | reverse complement strand
GGCGCGGTTTCTTAAAGACAAAATGTCGGAGTGATTCCGAGTGAATGATATGCAAAAAAAATAAGCGTCTTGAAAAAGGCGCTTATTTCGTTTCTGTGCTTATTTCTTTATCAGAGGGTGTGCTGCATCTTCTATGATGTTGTTCTCCTCTCTGTAGGTCTTGTCTTTCAGGAATGAGTCAACGTGTCTTGACCATCTTCCCTTGTCTATCTCGGATACTGTCACCATCATTCCGGTGTCGAGGATGTCGCCGAACTCGCGGTTCACTCCTGTGCCGAACACCTTCATCTGGTTGGACAGCTTGAAGTAGCTGCTGATCAGCGGAGGTATGTTTGTGCCTCTTGTGCGCACGAACTTTATCAGGGCGTTGAACTTGCCTTCCAGTGTCTCCTCGGCGTTGAATACGTCCTCTATCTCCTTGTCCACCTTAGTGTTCTTGTCGAAGAACACGTCCTTGCCTATCATCAGTCCCTTAGGGTCTGCGCAGCAATGGTTCAGGAAGTAGAATATGGCGTTTCTTGCCACTTCGTCGTAATTCTGGTAAACAGTTATTTTTCCGATTACATATCTGATTTCAGGCTCGAAGTAGTTGAGCACGAGCAGTCCGTCCCACAGGTTGTCGAAGGCGAAAATGCTCTTCGCGCCCATCTTCGATGACTGGTAGTCCGGGTGAATGAATGCGCGGCCGAGGTCTATTGTGTATGGCGCGTAGTCCTTCATGAACTCGTCGGAGAATCTGAACATGTGCTCGGTGACGATTTTTGGCTGGCCGTCTGGCAGTGTCTCCCAGTCCTGTCCGTGCAGGTATCTGTATCCGCCGGTTATCTCCTGTGCCTCAGGGTCCCAAACGATAAGCTGCTTGTAAGGCTTGTCCATGTAGTCGAACTCATCGACATCGATTTCCTCGCCGCTGCCTCCGCCGCCAAGACGGAACGACCATTCTCTGAGTCTTCCTATCTCCTTCATTACATTAGGAGAGTCCTTGGCTGTTATTATGTAAATCTGATTGCCGCCTTTGTTTGTGTTGCGAATGAACTTTTTGGAATCAAGTTCTTCTAACAGAAGGTTTCTGTCAACAGGAGCGATAATGTTCTTCATGTTTGTTTTCTTTTTAAAGCGCGAAATCCGCACTCTAATTGAATTTTGCGCAAAAATAAGAAAAAAAGCATATCGCCGATATGCTTTTTACTTTAATTCACTGATTGCAAGAACTATTTGTTTTTGCTCTTCTTGGTGAAGAATGAAGCGAGCATGTCTTTTGCGCTGCTTCTCAGCTCGTAATTCAGGTTGTTCACTTCCTCCACTTTCTCCTTCAGCGTCTCTGTGAAGTTCTCGTTTGTCTTGCGTATCTTGGCGTTTATGTCGTCTATGTCCACATCGAATATTCTTGGGGAATACGGCTTGTAGTCGGCGTCCACGAGTATGTTCAGCAGGCCTTTGGTTATCGACACTTCGAGTGGCAGCTGCTTTCTTATCGGTTCGCCGTCGCAGTGGAAACGGTCGTCGCTTATGGAGAGTATCTTGACGTTCTCAACCTCCTTGGTCTCGACGAAAAGTTCCAGCTTGTCGAGGTATCCTCCCATGAGGGCGACGCCTAACGTGCCAGCCAGCACGAGAGGGAACGGCTTCACCTTTATGAGTCTGAGCTTGCCGTCGGTCAGGTCGGCTGACGGCGAGATGATGGCGTTGTTGCCATACTGGTTGGCGTTGGCGATGCACAGCGAGAAGTACTTGCCCTTCTCCCTTTTGCCGTCTATCTCGAGCTCCGCCTCCACTGGCTTATAGTTGAATATCTCCTTGATGATGTGGTGCACATACTGCTGGCGGCCTCTCTTCTTGCCTCCTGTCTTGTCGAAGAGGAAGGCGATGCACGCCTCGAATCCGAATCCGGCGGTGCAGAAGTATTTGCGGTCGCCGAAGTTGCCGTTGTCTATCTTTATGGTGTGTCCCTTGAGCAGATAGTCGGCTTGGAGCATCTTCTGCGTAGGCACTCTGAGCATGCGCGCAAGTCCGTTGCCCGAGCCTCTCGGTATTATGGCTATCGGTGTGCTCTTGCCCACAAGCGATGAGGCTATCTCGTTGAATGTGCCGTCGCCGCCCACGGACACAATTATGCCGTCGTCCTTTATCTCGTCGGCGAGCTTGGCTGCGTATGGCTCAGCCTCGCCTCTGGCTTGCAGAACGTGCATGTGTGTCTCCACGTCGGCCTTCTTGTGCAGCAGCTTGATGATGTCTTCAGCGTATTTGACGTTGTTGGCGTGTCCCGATATTGGGTTCACTATGAAATAGAACTTCTTCATATCTTGATTGCTTTCTTCTTCTTTAAAAATCTAAGTCGAACTTCACTCTTATGCCCCACGACGGCGCTTTCGGGTTGTTAAGATAGGTGAATCTTTTGACGAAATCAACTCTGAGTATCCTGAGTATGTTCGACAGTCCTATCGAGCCCTCGATGTACGGCATCTCGCCGAGCGTGTATGTCATAGGCGTGCCGTCGGCTTTGACTGGAAACTGGAATACGTCGTTGTTCTTGGCTGGGTCGTTGTTGCTGCCCACGCCTCCGTACAGCACTTTGATGCTCGCCACTTCTCTCAGCTTCAGCCTTCTGACAACTGGTATCTTGTTCAGGAAGAATCCTTCGGCGTCGTAGTCTATCCACAACGACACGTATTTGTCGCTTACGAACTCTAAATAGTTCATCAGGTTGTAGGCGTTGAGGTATAGGAAGCTTTGGTTGGATGCGTGTGTCGTGAGTGTGGGGAATGATGCCTTGCCGAACATGTATCCGCCTTCGAAATTGACTTTTGCCGAGCCGAATACCGACAGGTAGAACTTTTTGTATATGCTCAGTTTCAGCCAGTGGTAGTCGTAGTCATTGCCCCAGAGTTTGCTGCCGACGTTGTAGCTCAGTGTGAAGATAGGGTGTGGGCTCGGCAGTATGTGCCTTTTGGTGCGGCCTTGATAGAACTTTTCTTTAGGAGCCCATCTCAATGTGATGAACGCTTCGGACATGTTCAGGTATCTGACGTCGTTCTGCTCCGAGGCGTAGTTGGTGTAGTTGAAGTAGATGTCGCCGCCGGGCTGCTCTATCATGTACTTGAATCCCACGTTGTAGGAGAAGTGGTTCTTGAACTCAAACAGATGCTGCAGCGTTATCGTCTCGTCGTAGTACAGTTTGCGGTTTGTGTTGCGGCCTATGGCTTGGAACACCGAGTTCTCGTCTACGTTGCTTTCCTGCCCCGGACGCCTCGTGTCATTGTAATATGACAGCGATATGCTCCTGACGGGGAACTCGTGTATCGACTTCTTGGTGAACGAGAACGACGCCTTGCCGTAGTATTTCCACTTGTCGTCGCCGAATCCGTATGCTCCGTACGCCTCGAAGTTGGCTCTCTTGGTCAGCTTGTCGGTGGTTCTGCCGCCGAACCTCACTCTGTGCTTTTCTACGGCGTTGTATCCGTAGAATCCGTAAAGCGGACCAATCTCGAACTTGCCTAAGTTTATGTATCCTCGTCCGATTATGTCGCCGGCTATCATCAGAGCGCGCACCATCGGCACTTTCTGCACGCTGTCCATCACTTGGTAGGCGGCTTCCTGTGTCTGAGGCAGCTTCTCCAGACGGTTGGCTTCCCAGTACGCGTCGTCGCGGTTGTTGTAGCCGTCGTTCTTGGCGTACTCCACGCCGCTTTTTATGCTGTCGGCGCTTGTCAGCACAGGCTCGGGCATCTCTTTGAATATCTGGCTCCTTTCGCCCACAACGCCGTTTATCTTGTTCGTCACTATGAAGTCTATCATCAGATAGTCCTTGGACAGAGTCCATCCGCGCGACTCGCTTTTCTTGAACTCCTGCAGTATGCTCACGCTTCTCACCCAGTTTAGGTTCATTCTTCCGTCCACGGTCATTTCGGCTTTCTTCACGGCGTAGCTGCTGTCGGCGGTTATGTACAGGTTGCCGGTGAACAGCTGGTCGGCTTTGCTCCTCGACGCGAAGAACAGCTTGATGCACTTCTCGCCGTCCACCATCACGGTGTCTTGTATGTAGTATCGGTAGAACGCCGGCGCGGTGCTCGCTATCGGACTCAGGAAACCGCTTGTGAGGAATGTTATCGTGTTGTCATACAAGTTTATGTCCTGATACATGTGTTTGGAGTATTCGGCCAGTCCCTCGTTGTCCACGTCGAGTCCGTTCACCTCCACCATCCGTTCGCCGTCAGTCACTTCCTTCCTGCCTTTCTGGCTGCTGTATATGTCGCAGACCTCCTCTCTGACGTAGAACGGCAGTATCTCCTTGCCCTCGACGAGCGTCGTGTCGGTGTTGTCGAACACGAAATCCACCTTCTTGAGTATCTTCCAGTTCTTCTGCTTCTCGCTTATGTCGTTCAGCGCGAACATCGTCTTGTCGTACTTCCTTGTGTGGGTCAGTTGTGGCGTGTGCTTTGTGTTCTCCTCCTTGTGGGCTATCACGTTTCTTATCAGCGTCACGGCTGGGTTGTTCTTGTTGGTGTATCTCTTGCGTTTCACCACCACTTCCTTCAGCATCTTGGCTTCGGGCTTCAGCTCCACCTCCAGGTTTCTCCTTGAGCCGAGCTTTACGGTGTCGCTCTTGTATCCGATGAACGAGATGACAATTTTCTTGCCCTGTGTCGCCGCTATGCTGAATTCGCCATTGTCGTTGGTCATCACGCCTTGCCCTGTGCCCAGCACTCCCACGGCGGCATATCCTATGGGCATGCCGTTCTCGGCGTCCTTCACCGTGCCGGAGTATTTGGCCTGAGCCGTGGCATTGGTGCTTAGGAGCGCCGCTGTGATGAGCAATATTGCAAGTCGTGCGATTCTCAAAGTCCTGGTCGTTTTGCTTTATTTATCCTCGTCTGGCAGGTTGAGGAACTTTCTCGGGTTGGTTATGGATATGAGGTCGAACTCCTCTGTGGTGAACACATTCACGAAGTTCTCGCAATAGTCGCTCATGTCATTCAGATACACGAGGTTCATGTAGAAATCCGAGCCGTAGAGGAATCTGCACTGCAGCTCCTTCTCTATGGCGAAGTATCTGTTGTGGAACGTGAACAGCGTGTCTCGGTCCGGTATGCAGGCGAGGTCGGTGTACAGGTTAGGGTAGGCGTAGTTCCCGTCCTTGTCTTTCTTCTTCATCATGCTCCAGATGTAGTTTGTCCATTCCATAGAGTGTGGCAGATGTCCGAAGTGGGCGAGGTCTATCTTCAGCTTCGGGTATGTGTTCAGTATATGCTCCCAGAGCATAGGGTGATTCAGTCTTTCGGAGTGCTCCAGTATTCTGTCTCTGGCGAATAGGTTCTTGTTGTCGAACTCCCACACGCGGTTCACCTCGTGCAGCTCCTGGTCTTTGTACACATGCCCTTCGATATACAGCTTGTTGGCGAGTGTTGTGGCTCCGCTGCCGGACACGTGCGCGATTATCGGCACATTGTTCTGCTCGCAGTACTCGTACATCTTCATCAGCATAGGGTGTGTGGGCGAGTAGCCGCATGGCGTGTAGAGCTTGAATCCGGTGAAATGCCCGCCGTTTATTTTCAGTTTTTTTGTTATAGGGCTGATGTCGTATGTGCCGTCGGCTTTCTTTATGAAGTTTGACGCTCTTCTCGGGTCCACGGCGTAGAACGGCATTATGTCGTTTGGATACGCCTCTTGCAGCGCAGTTATCTCAGCTTCCTGCAGCGGGAAGTTGTCCACGCTGGAGTTCAGCTTAGGCACGTCCTCGAAGGTCTTCTTGCTCAGCAGTCTTTTGAGGCTGTCGGTTATTCTTTTCGTTTCTATCGAGAGGTGTCTTTTCTCGGTGCTTATGGTCTTTCTCTTCGCTATGTTCTGCAGCGAGTCCGATATGTTGTCCAGCTCGTTTTTCACCACGCCCATTATGTCGTCCTGTCTCACGTGCGGCTCGTCGGTCTTTGGGCTTTGCGTCAGCCAGTAAGCGTCCAGCATCAGCGGCGCGAAGATGTAGCCTTTCTCGTAGCTGTTTATCTTCTTGTATATCTGCTTGGGCGATTTGAGCGATGTCATGAAGAACGAGATTGATGATTTCGCCGATTTCGAAATCTGCCTTGCCTCGTTCACATTCTGGTTGGTGTTCGTTCCGCTCAGCGATATTTCCGCGTTTCTTATCATGTGTATGATGTTCAGCAGCATCAGCGCAGAAAGCTCCTTGCGGTTGAAAAAATGACAGTGTACGTCTATTCTTCTCATCTATGTTTTGTGTATGTGTCTGCAAAATTCATAATTATTGCCTTATGAAATGGATAATGTCCGCTTGATTTTTCTTTTATTTAGAGATTTTTATAATTGATAGGAATATTCGTTGTTCACACAAAAAAAAATGCCACCTTTTCGGGTGGCATTTCTTGTTGTATTGTGTGGTTATACAATTGTCGTCAGAATATGTCGGAATGTGTTCCTGTGTCAATCATCAGCATCACAAGCTTGTCATCGTTTTGTTCCCATACAAGCAGCCAGTCTGGCTTGATGTGGCATTCCCAACAACCGGAATATTGCCCGGATAGTTTGTGTGGATGGTACTCTTGTGGAAGAGCCCCGTTTTCGCAAAGTATGTTGATTGTATTAGCAAGTTCTGTGAGATTGTAACCTCGCTTTTTCAGCAACTTGACTTTCTTCTTGAAGTGGTTTGTGTATTCAAGGGTATATTTCATTTGAGGCAATTTTCTATTAAGTCGAAACCGTCTTTTGCTTTGTGGGTTTTCCCTTGTCTTGCTTCTTTCAAAGAAATGTCTATGCTTGGAGTTTTTTCGGTTTTCTTTATGAATGAAATAGAAGACAGCGACTTAAGCAGAGCGAGAATGCTTTTCCCCTCCTTAGTGCTTTCGTTGATATTGATTGTGTAAGTTGCCATGTTTTTCTTTTGTGTTTTCCGCAAATATATAAATTTTCTTTTGTTGGATTTTATCAATCCTTGTTTTTTGCCTTCCCTGTCTTCGACTTCGCACCAATGTGCCAAACCATATTCTTGTGAATATGACCACACACAAAAAATGCCACCTTTTCGGGTGGCATTTCTTATGGTTGACTTTTCAGTCAGTGTCTTTAGAACTTGTAAGCAAGACCGATTGTTACAAGGTTCATTGTAGCTGCTGCCTGGTTTGAATTTACGTTCAGACCGAAGTTGAACTGACCAGCCTTTCCGTTGTCATCAGGTGCCATGAAATCTTCTGTGTTGGTGATGTAGTTGAAGCCAAGACCGATGAAGTTCAGCTCTGCGTCAATGATGAAGTGGTCAGTTACGTTGTAAGCAACGAATGGCTTAGCGTTAACACCGAAGCCGAATGAGTTAACTCCGATGCTTGCACCGTCATCACCGAAGAGAGCTATATCAGCCTGCAGACCGAGCTGGAATCCGTTGTTGTTAAGGAATGCGTAACGGAAGTTTGGTGTTACATACCAGCCAAATCCATTGCCAGTTGTCTTTGTGTCTGGGCTGTAAGTCTTGAAAGTTGTCTGTGCCCAGTCGATACCAGCCTTCAAACCGATCTCCATGTTGTCGTTGATAGCGTAACCCAGCTTAACACCAAGTCCGAAACCGCCGTCTGTTACTGATGTAAGAGCATCTCCGTCATATGAGTTCTTTGAGAAGTTTACACCTCCACCGATTGTTCCACCGATGATGAACTGTGCGTTAGCACCAACGAATGTTGCGGCAGCAAGTGCCAATGTGATAAATAATTTCTTCATAATCTCTATTTTTTACCCAGCCGCTCCTTGTCTGGTCATGTTTAATTTAGGTTTTGTATTAAGAGGAAAGATGGAGCTTGTCTTTCTCTCTGCGTAATTTTAGTATGTTATATGCTGCAAATATACTCTTTAACTGAATACGTTTTACATTTTATATGGGTTTTGTTGCTTTGATGTTAAAAATATCTATTTGTAATGTATTGACAGATAAAGAAATAAGTGTTAAGGTTGATGCCACGTTTTATGAAATAAAAAAGATGACACCCAAACTGGATGCCACCTTTTGCCTATTGGCTTATATAGAGATTATTAGAAGCTGTAAATCGCTGCTACAGAGATGGTCTTACCTTGGTTCAGTCCGAATCCGAAATTGTGGTTTGTTGGGTCTTCTGCTCCAGGGAGATTCAGGTCAACCTTGCTGAAGTTGTAGCCGATGCTTGCGAATCCCAATGCGCTTTCTATCGACCAGTGCTCGTTGAATGCGTAGTTTATGATAGGGACGATGTTGAGTCCGGCTGTCAGCACACTCACGTCAGAGTCGTCGTAGTCCGCACCTGAGATGTCCAGATTTGCCTGACCAGCGATTGTCACATTGCCGATCTTGATAAAGTTGTAGCGGAAGAATGGTGTAACCAGCCATCCGAGGTACTTAGATGAACCTAAGGCGAATGAGGCGGCCTCTGCGCTCTGGAAGCCGTATCTGTTGAGAGTTCCGCCCAGCTCGCTCTTGCCGATTGTCACACCTACTTGTGCACCGATGATAATCTTGTCGTTGACTGCGTAGCCCAGTATAGGAGCGATTTCAAAACCATAGTCTGCTGCGTCGGCACCCTTGACTCCGCCTATGTCGTTAGACTTGCTGTACTCGAAGGCGAGTCCGCCTCCCAAAAGGAAACCTTGTGCGTTTGCACCAACTAATGTTGTAGCTGCGAGGGCTACTGCTAAAATTAATTTCTTCATGTGTCTTAATGTTTTGCTCCAGCAACTCCTTATCTGGATATGTTTATAAAAATTGTTCTGTATAAGAAGGAAAATGGAGTTCTGTTTTTCTTCTTTTTGTTAGTTATGTGGAAAAATCTTTGGCAAAGATATAAAACAAATAGATAAAATATTCAACAAAATGTTGTTTTGTGGATGAAGTTACCACGAATGTGGTATGAACCAGTGGCATTGTTTGGATTGTGTTTAATATTCAGCATAGATTTCGCCCTTTCAATCAATTTCATATATTTGCGCATAACTTTTAAAACATACATTATAAATAGAGAATATGAATCAAAAACTTATCACAGTTTCGCTGCTGGCATCGTCGCTCCTGCTGGTTCCTGCCTGCAAGTCGGTCTATAAGTGCGGCGACCCTGTGCCAGCCAAGAAAAGCATTTTCTGGGGCAAGCGCCTGAAGTCAGTAATCGAGGAGCGCGACATGCTCTGCAACCGCATATCCGAGGACGAGGCTGACATCGACTCGCTGATACGCGACACCGTGCGCCTGCACAACACTCTCGTGGCTAAGGAAAAGTCGCTCGACTCGCTCACTGCGCTCTACAACGAGCTGAACGACTCGAAGCTCTCCGATGCCGAGAAGTACAACAAGGCGCTGAAGCAGAAGTCCGACGAGATAGCCGCCAAGGAGAAACAGCTGGCGGAGCGCGAGAAGGCGCTGAAGGAGCTTCAGGACGCGCTGAGCAAGAAAGAGGCGGCTGCCAATTCGCTCAACGATGCCATAAAGAAGGCGCTGCGCGGTTTCAACAGCGACGAACTGCAAGTGACCGAGAAGGACGGCAAGGTCTATGTCTCGCTCTCCAACAAGCTGCTCTTCGCCTCCGGCTCAGTGACCGTGAACCAGAAGGGACACGACGCACTGAAAGCTCTTGCTGATGTGATGAACAAGAACACGAACATCGACATCGAGGTGGAGGGACACACCGACAATGTGCCTTTCCGCGTGAAGCCGGGCAACGAGTCCGCCGGCATACTCGTGAAGGACAACTGGGATCTGAGCGTTATGCGCGCCACTTCCATAGTGAAGATCCTCACCGACGAGTACAAGGTTGACCCTAAGCAAGTGCACGCTTCGGGCCGTGGCGAGTTCTTCCCTAAGGCTGACAACGCTACCGAGGAGGGACGCTCTGCCAACCGCCGCACCGAGATTATCCTCTCGCCTAAGATTGACGAGGTGCTCAACTTGATTAAGAAGTAAGCGCGAATACATGAATAAGCGAATGGCTGGCGAATGTCAGCCATTCTTTTTTTGCACCTGTGCGGCAGACGGCAAATAATAAAGGGCATCCCTTTCGGAATGCCCTTTTATTATGAGATTTGTTATTCTCTGTTAGATCCAGCGAACGTAGCAGAAGTTCATTCTGTTAGGCAGTGCTGGGTTCTTAGGGAACAGACGGATGCCGAACTTGTAGTTTCCTCCGTTGTTGAGGTTGTAGTTCAGCTTGAAGTTCATCTGTGAGCCTGCTGAGTTGATGACGTCGAACTCCTTGGTGTCGTAAACCTTGGTGATGTTCTTCTCATCCTGGTAAGTGACAACCAGCTCAAGTCCGAAGCCTCTCTCGTCTGGGTCGTGAGTGTCAATCTGAGCGGTGAACTCGTAGTCCTCGCCCACGAGAGGGTTCTTGAATGTCACGTCAGGGAGGTTCACGTTCTTAACCTCGATGTTGTCCCACAGTTCAGCCACTCTTTCCTTCCAAGCGGCTATCTCCTTAGCCTTAGCGTAGTCGTTGGCAACGAGTTCTGCGTTGCGCTTAGCCAGCTTGTTGTAGAATCTCTCGATGTAGTCGTCGATCATTCTCTTCATGGTGAAGCGAGGAGTGATCTTGGCGATAGAGTTCTTTATTGTCTGAATCCACTCAGGAGAGTAGCCCTTGCTGTTCTTTGCGAAGAACATTGGGATGATCTCGTTCTCGAGAGTAGAGTAGATTGTCAATGCGTCGAGCTGATCCTGATAGCCCTGGTTCTGGAATGTTCTCTTCTCTGTCAGAGCCCATCCTGCGCCCTTGACATATCCCTCGAGCCACCATCCGTCGAGCACAGAGAAGTTGATGACACCGTTCATCTGTGCCTTCTCGCCTGATGTACCTGACGCCTCGAGCGGACGTGTAGGAGTGTTCAGCCAGATGTCCACGCCGGAGATGAGTCTCTTGGCGAGTCTCATGTCGTAGTTCTCGAGGAAGATGATCTTGCCTCTGAACTCTGGCATCTTTGAAATGTCAACGATTCTCTTTATCAAGCCCTGTCCTGCGCCGTCTGCAGGGTGTGCCTTTCCTGTGTAGAGGAACTGTACTGGGTAGTTAGGGTTGTTGACGATCTTCTTGAGTCTCTCAAGGTCGGTGAAGAGGAGGTGAGCTCTCTTGTATGTCGCGAAACGACGTCCGAAACCGATGATGAGGGCGTTAGGGTTGATGGCGTTGATAGCAGAGTTGACGTCCGATGGCGCGCTCTGGTTCTTTGTCCACTGCTCCTGAGTCTTAGCCTTCACATAGTCGATGAGCTTCTTCTTCAGTCCCTGTCTGATGTTCCAGATTTCCTCGTCTGGTACGTTCTGTATCTTCTCGAATATCGAGAGGTTAGACTGGTCGTAGATGTATTCCTTGCCGAAAGCTTTCTCGTAGAGTGCCTTCCACTCTGATGTCGCCCATGTTGGCAGGTGCACACCGTTAGTCACGTAGCTTACGTGCAGCTCTTCAGGGAAGTATCCCTTCCAGATAGGCTGGAACATTTCCTGCGAAACCTTGCCGTGCAGCCAGCTTACGCCGTTCACTTCCTGGCAAGTGTTGCATGCGAATGTTGACATGCAGAACTTTTCGCTCTTGTTGCCTGGGTTCTGGCGCCCGAGGTCAACGAACTCGTCCCAGCTGATGCCCATCTTCGCAGGGAACTCGTTCATGTACTTCTTGAACAAGCCTTCCTCGAAGTAGTCGTGTCCTGCTGGCACTGGAGTGTGCACAGTGTAGAGCGATGAGCTCTTTATAACCTCGAATGCCTGGTTGAATGTCAGTCCTGACTCAACGTAGTCCACGAGTCTCTGTGCGTTGATGAGTGCTGCGTGTCCCTCGTTGCAGTGGTAAACCTGCTTCTTGATGCCGAGCTTCTTGAGTGCGTACATACCGCCCACGCCGAGCAGGAACTCCTGCTTCAGACGGTTCTCCCAGTCGCCACCGTAGAGCTGGTGAGTTATAGACTTGTCGAACTCGGAGTTCTTCTCGTTGTCAGTGTCCAGCAAGTAGAGCGATATTCTGCCGATGTTCACCTTCCAGAGGTTAGCGTAAACGGTCAGGTTGTCGTGGAAAGGAACTTCGATGACCATTGGCTCGCCGTTCTCTTCCTTCACTTGCTCGATAGGCAGGTTTGTGAAGTCCTGTGGGTCATAGACAGCCAGCTGGTCGCCGTCAACAGTCAGCGACTGTGTGAAGTAGCCGTATCTGTAGAGCAGACCGATAGCGGTCATGTCGATGTTGCTGTCAGAAGCCTCTTTCAGGTAGTCGCCTGCGAGCACTCCCAGACCTCCGGAATATATCTTGATGATGTCAGTCAGACCGTACTCCATAGAGAAGTAAGCCACAGAAGGCTTGTTCTGGTCTGGCTTCACGCTCATGTAGTTCTTGAATTCTGTGTAAACCGAGTTCAGCTTGTTCATGAACTCTGAGTTGCTCTTCAACTCTTCGAGTCTCTCGTAGTTTATGCGGTTGAGGAACAAGGCTGGGTTGTACTGGCACTGCTTCCACAAATCGTTGTCGATGCTGGCGAATAAGTCAGTCACTTGCTCGTTCCATGCCCACCAAATGTTGTATGATAGTTCACGTAAACTTTCTAGTCCTTCTGGAACACGAGAAACGACGTTGATCTCTTTCCAGTTAGGCTGGTTGATTTTGTTTGCTAATATTCTCATTATGAATGAAATTGGTTAGTTAGTCCGTTTTTAATGGTTAATACGTTTTGATGCCTTAATCAAGGCAAAGTTATAGGTTTCCTTGTAAAAAGCAATGAAATTTTTCCATAATGCTTTTTGAGACAATGCCTTGGACGCTTTTTTCAGCTTGCTCACTTCGTCTTTGTCAAGATTTATGAAGTCGTTTATCAGCGCGGTTATGTTGTCTCTCACTTCCAGATAGTTGTCGTCGGTCCTGTTCAGCACCCACTTGCTGTGGTTCTCGTCGTTCTCGAGCGCCCACTGTCCGAATCCCGACAGGTTGGTCGTGATGGTAGGTATGGAGAACGCGATGCTCTCAAGCGGTGTGTATCCCCATGGCTCGTAGTATGAAGGGAAGATCGTGAGGTCGAGGCCTATCAGCAGGTCGTAGTACGTCTTGTTGAATATGCCGTCGGTGCCGTTCAGGTAGCTTGGTATGTAGATTATCTTCACCTTGTCTTCCTGTCTGTTAGGGAATCCGTACCATCTGATGGCGTTGAGTATGGCGTCGTTGCCCGGCTCGTGCAGATGGTGGGTTATGAAGTTCATAGGCAGCGCCTCGCCTTTGCCTTTTGCCTTGAGCGCTTTCTGCAGGTGCTCTCTTGGACCTTTCACGAAGCTTGGCACCATTATGAATCCCACGACTTCTCTTTCCGGACGCTGCTCCGCCAGTTTGTGCAGCGAGTCGATGAACAGGTCTATTCCCTTGTTCTTGTACTCGCATCGTCCGCATGTGCCTACGAACACGACGTCCTCGCTCAGCTTTGCGCCGGTGAGCTTCTCGGTCACGTTCTGCAGCGCCTTTCTGGCTGCGTTTCTTTTCTTTGCGTACTCGGCGGCGGTCTCTGGCACGAAGTCTTTCTCGAATCCGTTTGGTGTCACCACATCAGGCGCTTTGTCGAGCAGTTGCGCGCACTCTCTTCCAGTCACTTCGCTCACCGTGGTGAAGCAGTCGCACAGATGCGCCGCCGCCTTTTCCACAGAGTGTTTCGCTTCCATGTTCAGCTCTTGCGCCATCTGGTCGCCGTTGTAGTTGCTCAGCTGACCGTAGAGCGGCTTGCTGTTGCCGGCTATCGAGCGGCCTATCGATGTGGCGTGTGTGGTGAACACTGTGCCTATCTCTGGCGCCTCGCCGTTGACGATGAACAGTCCGAAAGCCGTCATCCATTCGTTGAAGTGCGCTATGAATGTAGCGTCGGCCTCCTTCGCCTTGAAGTGCTTGTAAAGGCTTGTCATCACAAGTCCGGACGCTATGCCGAATGCCGCCGATTCGTCGTAGTCGCCGTAGGCGTGCAGCGAGTCCACTCCGAACTTCTCCCAAGCCGATGCGTATGCGTTGTTGAGCGTTTCTCTGTTGAGGAACGGCTTGAAGTCCACGAGCACGGCGATAGGCTTGCCCGGCACTTTCCATCGGCCGACTCTCACGCTCAACCCGCTTTTCTGCGCGCCTTCCTTCCAGTCCTTCAGCAGGCTTGCCGATTCGCTGAAGAATGGGCATTTGTTCTCGTGCCAGAAGTCCGGTCCGATGAATATGACCTTGTCCTTGTGCTCGTTTTGCAGGGTTTCCGCTTTCGACGACAGCACTGTGTATATGCCGCCGACTCTGTTGCAGACTTCCCAGCTTGTCTCGAATATGTAGTCTGGTGATTTCTTATTCTTCTTTGTGCTCATAGTTTCTTGTCTATAGGAGTTATTGAGTCGAAGTCGTGTCTCATGCCGAGCAGTTCGATGGTGGTCATGTCGTGGCCAGGGACAATGAGGTTCGGCGCTATGTCGACAAGCGGCTTCAGTACGAATATTCTTTCTGCGATTTTCTCGTGAGGTATGGTCAGGCTTTTCGACGTGTGTGTGCGAGAGCCGAACAGCAGTATGTCGATGTCGATGCATCGGTCCTGGTATCCTTCGCCTGCCTTTCTTTGTTTTCTGCCGGCTTTGGTCTCGATGTCCTTTATCTCCTTGAGCATTATGCCGGGCGAGACCTTAGGGATTATCTTTATCACGGCGTTGAGGAATCGGTTGTCGCTCTTGAATCCTTGCGGCTCAGTGTCGTAAACACGCGAGCACTCGACCACCTCGCCGAGCCTCTCGTTTATGGACGTGACTGCTCTTTGCAGATTGTCGAATCTGTCGCCCATGTTGCTTCCAATTCCTAAATATGCGTAAGTGCGCGTTCCCATTGCCTTTTCTGTCCTATTTGCTCATGCGTGCATTACGCGTTCTTGTTTTCGAAAACATAATGTCGCAAAAATAGTCAAAAAAGTTTTACCCTTTTTGTAAAAAACTCTAATGCAGTGAGAATTAAAGCGTAGAGACACGTCACTTCATCTTGCGGATGATGGCTGCGCAACAAGGCATCCGTCCGTCGGCTGTGTGATATTCGGACACGGCATAGCCCATCTGCTTGAAAAATTCATGGTATGACTCCTCGTCGAACTCGCGTTTGAATCCGGCTCCGAGCATATTGAAGAACTTTGCTGCCAGGCTTGCGCTCTTGCTGCTTTTGTTTATGTAGGTCGGGATTATTATGACGCCGCCTCTCCTGCATACGCGCCAAAGCTCGTCTAAGGCTTTGCGTGGGTCGTCGAGCAGGTGTATAACGTTGGCAGCCACTACCTTGTCGAAGCTCTCGTCGGCATAGTCAAGGCTTGTGATGTCGGCTTTCTTGAATATGACATTGGGCTGGTGCCTGCACTTTTTCTGTGCCTGGGCGAGCATCCCGACGGCGAAGTCGGTGGCTATCAGGCTTCTGCATCGTCTTGCTATGGGCAGGCTGAACATTCCTGTGCCGCATGCGCACTCCAGAACTTCGTCGTTGCCGTCGGTCAGGCTGGCGACATACTGCGTTATCTCTTTGTTCACTTTGCCGTTGAAGATGTTCTCCACAAAGTCGTAAACTCCGGAAATCTTATTCCAAAACATAATCTTGTATCTTCAAATGATTGATACAAAATTAAGATGCGGCTATGTGCAATTGGGTTGCAAAAAAGTTTATGAGAATCCGCTGACAGCCACATATCCGCTAAGAAATTGGTATGTGATGCCGATTTTTTCTAGCGTGTGAGTGAGAATCACCGTTAGGCAAAACAGTGTCTGATGGCGTTGAAAACGTTATCCTTCGGGATGGGTAGGAGGTTAGGTTTGTGGGTTCAGTGTTCAGTCCTTTTATTCTGTGCCATTATGTTAAATGGCAATATGTACTCAAACAAGAACAGAATGCGTTGCGTGTTTCGTATTTTTGGAATTTTATGCGGCATAACTACGCAGTTAAACAGTGGTGGCGCATCTTGACTGCGATATCTGTTTTGAACTGCATGTTATGTGATTCTTGCTCCTATGTGGTAGGAATCACATAAAAATACTAAAATTCATCAGCATTTATTTCATCGAGATATTTCATAAGAGAAACAATGAAATCTGTTATTTCTTCAAAATCATCTTCATACACTTCTAAATCTCTGATATCCTTTTGTCCGTGAAATAAGTTGTTCCTAAAAGTATAGGAAAGAGTTAGCGCGTTTTTTATTGCGTATTTTTTATTTCTTTCAAGAGGACCATTTAAAAAACTATACATATTCTTCATTTCCCAATCTTCATAGCCATTTTTATTGAAATCGGATTTACACAATGATTTGAATCTATCCGTCCATGCGTTGTTTTCAATATACACAGAAGCAAAATGTGATTGAAAGTTTTCCAATAAATATAGAGGATAATTATTTTCATTACAGATTTCTTGTATTTCGTTTTTTCTTTCTCTTACAGACTTAAACTCTGGTCTTGTATTTGATTGAGAATCATCCCATTTTGGTTCTTTAAAAAATTCTGACTCAAAAATATTAAATGTAAATAAAAAGTTTAAAACCACATTTTTAAATGAGGGGCTAAACCTTTTAGCATCTTTCATTACATTAATTTTTAATGTTAAATAAGGATGATGTGTGGACATAACTTTTTTTGAGTAAAGAGTGTTTTTTAATGTGTCACCCCGAAAGTCTATAGCCAACTTTCGGGGTGATTCTATCTGCCTTTGTGAGTTTTAGTTTGTTTTAAACTTCCATGTTTTCAGCTCTGCGAGTTCCGCGTTGGCTTTCACTATTTTCTTTTTCAGTCCTTCCTTGTGTGCGGTGAGTCTCTTGTCGAGCTCGGCGTCGGACAGGGCGAGCATCTCAGCAGCAAGTATCGCCGCGTTCTGTGCTCCGTTCACGCCCACAGTGGCAACAGGTATTCCCGGAGGCATTTGTATGATTGAGAGCATTGCGTCGAGTCCGTCCAGCATTCCCTTGATTGGCACTCCTATGACTGGCACTGTCGTGTTGGCCGCTATTACGCCCGGCAGTGCTGCCGCCATGCCTGCTCCGGCGATTATCACTTTCAGTCCGCGTCCCT
>JAEEGF012010847.1_pt1 | contig 17021 bp, 20 predicted proteins | sample 9134171 | NCBI WGS metagenome assembly JAEEGF01 (sample SAMN16246542, study PRJNA631951) | gut metagenome | biome: gut microbiome; feature: rumen; material: AP-attached | host: Bos | place: Iran: Karaj | collected 2018-10 | reverse complement strand
ACACTTGTTGTTATCTCTTACCATATGTGCAGCTGAATCATCGATTTCGAACTCGTTTGCAACACCTGCATACTTGTTCTCATCATCTACGCCGAAGTCATGACATAATTTCTGAAGTTCACATTTGCCTGAACGAACACATGAAAGACACTTCTTATCATGGTCTGACAAAATGAGCTGTAATGTTTTCTTTCTGTAATCAATAACCTTGGGAGTGTTGGTATAAACCTTCATTCCCTCTGTGATGGGGTATACACAGGAAGCAACAAGTCTTGCTCCTCTTCCTTCGTCTGCTTCTACCATACAGATACGACATGCACCGATTTCGTTGATCTCTTTTAAGTAACAAAGAGTAGGAATGTCGATGCCTGCGCCCTTAGCAGCCTGAAGAATAGTGGATCCCTTGGGTGCTTCAACCGCCATACCATTTATTGTAATATTAATGGTTTCCATTATCTATCCTCCTATTATTTCTTAGAAATAGCGCTGAACTTACATGTAGCCATACAAGCACCGCACTTAACACACTTGCTTGAATCGATTGCCATTGCAGGTAATTTCTTACCGGGTGCAATGTAATCAGTCTTGGAAATAGCACCTGCAGGACACTGCTTAGCACACATTCCGCATCCGATACATTTTTCTTTGTCGATAGAGAAGTTAAGGAGGTCTTTACATACACCTGCAGGACATCTCTTTTCAACAACATGAGCAACATACTCGTCTTTGAAATAACGAAGAGTTGAAAGAACGGGGTTGGGAGCCGTCTGTCCGAGACCGCAGAGTGAGTTAGCTTTGATATAGTAGCAAAGTTCCTCAAGCTTATCGAGATCTTCAAGTGTTCCTTTACCCTTTGTAATCTTGTCGAGTGTTTCGTACAGTCTCTTGGTACCGATACGACAAGGTGTACATTTACCGCAGGATTCATCAACTGTGAATTCAAGGAAGAATTTAGCGATGTCAACCATACAGTTATCTTCATCCATTACGATAAGTCCGCCCGAACCCATCATGGAACCGATGGAAATAAGGTTATCGTAATCGATAGGAATATCAAAATGTTCAGCAGGGATACATCCGCCTGAAGGGCCACCGGTCTGAGCAGCTTTGAACTTCTTTCCGTTGGGAATTCCGCCACCGATGTCTTCGATAACTTCACGAAGTGTGGTTCCCATGGGAACTTCTACAAGACCTGTGTTGTTAATCTTACCGCCGAGTGCGAATACCTTTGTACCCTTGCTCTTCTCTGTACCCATTGAAGCAAACCATTCAGCACCGTTTAAGATGATACGGGGAATGTTAGCGTATGTTTCAACGTTGTTAAGTACAGTGGGCTTTGCGAAAAGACCTTTAACTGCAGGGAAAGGAGGACGAGGACGAGGCTCACCACGGTTTCCTTCGATGGAAGTCATAAGAGCTGTCTCTTCACCACAAACGAAAGCACCTGCACCGAAACGAAGGTCGATATCAAAATCGAAACCTGTTCCGAAAATGTCTTTACCAAGTAATCCGTATGCTCTTGCCTGATCAATGGCAATCTGAAGTCTCTGGATAGCGATGGGATATTCTGCACGAACGTAGATATAACCCTGATTAGCACCGATTGTGTAACCTGCGATAGCCATAGCTTCAAGTACTACATGGGGATCGCCTTCAAGAACGGAACGATCCATGAAAGCACCGGGGTCACCTTCATCGGCGTTACAACATACATATTTCTGATCTGCATCGGGAACGAGGGTTCTTGCGAGTTTCCACTTCTGACCTGTAGGGAAGCCTGCACCGCCACGTCCTCTTAAGCCTGCTGCAAGAAGTGTATCGATAACCTGCTCGGGTGTCATTTCTGTAAGAACCTTTGCAAGAGCCTGATATCCGTCTACAGCGATATATTCATCAATGTTTTCGGGATTGATTACACCGCAGTTACGAAGAGCAACTCTCTTCTGCTTTTTGTAAAATCCTGTTTCAACAAGAGGAATAACTTCTTCCTCTTTAACTGTTTCCTGATAAAGAAGTCTGGTAACAACTCTACCTTTGAGCAAGTGCTCGGAAACTATCTCTGCTACATCATCTTCTTTTACCATTGAGTAGAAAGAACCTTCGGGATAAATAAGTACGATAGGTCCTAATGCGCAAAGACCGTGACAACCGGTACGTACAACAGCTACTTCGTCTTTTAAGCCATTCTTTTCAATCTCGGCTTCGAACTTGTCGATGATTGCCTGGCTTCCGGAGGAAGTACATCCTGTACCACCGCAAACTAATACGTGTGAACGATACATTTAAATTTCCTCCTTAATTATTTTAACTGGTTGCCGATTGTGTACTCGGTAACAACCTGACCTCTGATAAGGTGCTTGTCAACAACTTCAAGAGCCTTCTCGGGTGTCATCTTAATATATGTAACTTTTTCCTTACCGGGCTGAATAACCTCAACAATGGGTTCATACTGGCAAAGTCCGATACAACCTGTCTGTGTAACTGAGCAATCGGGAATCTTCTTCTCTGCAACTGCGTCAGCCAAAGCTGTAAGTACAGGTCTTGCACCTGATGCGATACCGCATGTAGCCATACCTACAACAACTCTGGTGCTTGCTTCGGATTCTGCACGAAGACCAACCTGGCCCTGCATTCTGTCTCTTATTGCTTTTAATTCTTCAAGAGATTTCATAGCTTTCCTCCTAAACTAGATATTTTTACCATTATCTGTATTGTATTTGTTCTCTGAAAGATATTCTTTGATGTAATCCGACACTTCCTTTGTATCAAAAGGAACGTCTCCCAATACTTCTCTGAATTCTCTCGTGTCCATCGTGAAAGAATTTCCGTTAAAAACATACTTATAAACAAAATCAGTATCCGGATGATAAATCACCAGCTGATGAATCGTACCTGTAATATCTCCCAGGGGCATTCTGTCTATATTACTTAGTTGAAATTCTGCGGTTACCTTGGTACCTACTCCCGGCTCGGACTCTATATCAAAGCTTCCATTCGCCTGAAGCGCCGCTTCCCTGAAAAACGGAACACCGAGTCCTACCTTTCTTGTGGTCCTGGTTGTAAAAAAAGGATCTTTAACCGAAGCAAGCTGTTCCTTACTCATTCCGCACCCGTTGTCTTCTATCAAGACTCTGAGAAGATCTTTTTCTTCGTCAACTTCAACGGTAATGTGAACAATGCTCGCGCCCGCCCTTGTGGAGTTCTCGGTAACGTCAAGTATGTTAAGGGATATTTCTGTCATCATGGGCATATCTCCCTATTAAAAATAAGAGATTTTTAGTTAAACTTTGCTAAAATGTCTTTAACATCGTCCGGTTTAAGACGTCCGTAAACTTCGTCATTGATCATCATAACCGGTGCGAGGCCGCAGGCACCTACACATCTGCAGGCATCAAGAGAGAATTTTCCGTCAGGTGTGCATTCGCCACCCTTAATACCTAAAATCTCTTCGATCTTGGCATAAACGTCTCCCGATCCTTTAACATAACATGCAGTACCAAGGCATACCGAAATCTGGTATTTACCCTTGGGATTAAGTGCGAACTGTGAATAGAATGTAGATACTCCGTAAACCTTCTCGAGGGGAATACCCATTTCGTCCGCGATCATCGTCTGAACTTCGATGGGAAGGTATCCGTAAATGTCCTGTGCTTTCTGCATGATGGGCATTAACGCTCCCTTCTGGTTCTTGTTTTCAGCGATGATTTTCTTAAGTTCTTCCTCTTGCTCTTTGGTTCCGGCAAAAGGAACAGTTGTTTTCTTGGAACTCATCCTAAAAACCTCCTTGATAAATTTTTAACAATACTATTTTTCAATAGCCGAACGTAACATATATTTTAGCACAACACTGTCTGCATTTCTATTGATTTTTTCATTTTTTCACAAAAATTTTTATTAAAAAAAACCTTTATTTACCTATGTTTTTAGTAGGTTTTATGATATCGACTGCTGCTGTCCTATTTGCTTGAAAAAAATGATTTCCGTTGTTATAATATTGATGTATTTTTTGGGGTTATAAATCAAACTATTTTCTTTTTATTTTTTCTTTGATATTATTATCCCCATTTTTAACTTAATACGGAGGTTTATTATGACTGTAAACGATATTATAAAAATCCTTGACGGTACAGCTTTGGCCGGAAAGGACGAACTGGATAAAGAAGTATTAACGGCTTGCGGATCCGATATGATGAGCGATGTGCTCGCTTTCGCAAAACATCAGTGTGTTCTTTTAACCGGACTCTGCAACCCTCAGGTTATAAGAACTGCCGAAATGATGGACATTGTGGCAATTATCTTTGTAAGAGGCAAGACTCCCGACGAAACCATGATTCAGATGGCTGACGAAATGGGACTTCCTATTATTACAACAAGTCACAGAATGTTTTCCTCATGCGGATTACTCTACGAACACGGATTGACAGGAGGTATCATTGATGGCTGATTTAATGGAGCTCAACTACGCAGTATCCAACGAAGATTTTACCAGAGCGGGAGAAGCTTCAAGTGACGTAAAAAAGAAATTAAAACAACTCGGTGTTTCACCGGAAGCCATCAGAAAAGTTGCAATAGCTCTTTATGAAGGCGAAATAAACATGATAATCCATGCATACGGCGGCAAAATCAAAGTGACCATCTCCGAAGATGCCATCACTCTCATACTTGCCGACAAAGGACCCGGTATCGCAGATGTCGAAAAAGCAATGCAGGCCGGCTACTCCACCGCTCCCGACAAGGTACGTTCCCTCGGATTCGGTGCAGGCATGGGACTTCCAAATATGAAAAAGAATTCTGACAAGATGGATATTCAGACCGAACTCGGTGTCGGAACAACGGTAACTATGGTGATTAATATTTAACTGTTTATAAACGGAGACTAGAATGGACCACTACGGCAACTCGGTATACTTAATTGAAAATCTCTGCAAGGGTTGTACAAACTGTATCAACAGATGTCCGACCCAGGCTATTCGTGTGCGTAACAATAAGGCTGTCATTACTCCCGGCCGCTGTATAGACTGCGGAGAATGTATCAGAATATGTCCTCACCATGCCAAAAAAGCAAAGCGTGATTTTATCGATGCTACGGATAAGTACAAATATACCGTTGCTCTGCCCGCTCCGAGTCTCTGTGCTCAGTTTAACAATCTCGAAGACATCAATATTCTTTTAACAGCTATTAAGAACATTGGTTTTGACGATGTATTTGAAGTAAGTGCGGCTGCGGAAATCGTATCCGAAGAATCCAGAAAGTACATTGCTTCACACAGGGAACAGTGGCCTTTGATTTCCACCGCATGCCCTACTGTTGTTCGTCTGGTTCAGGTTCGTTTCCCGAATCTCTGCGACAATCTTTTACCGCTTATCACTCCCGCTGAACTTGCAGGAGAACTTGCAAGAAAGCAGGCTGTTGAAAAGACAGGACTTAAGCCCGAGGAAATCGGTATTTTCTTCCTCTCTCCCTGTGCAAGCAAGGTAACGAGTGTAAAGAATCCTATCGGTATGGAAAAGAGCAACATCGACGAAGTACTCGCCATAAAAGATATATATCCGATTCTTTTATCAGAACTTCCCAAATTTGTTGATCAACCCGAAGATTTATCCTGCTCGGGCAAGATTGGCTTAAGCTGGGGTATCACAGGCGGTGAAGTCGGCGGTCTCTTATCTGATGCATGCGTTGCTGCTGACGGTATCGAAAATGTTATTCATGTACTCGAAGATCTCGAAGACGACAAGTTTTCACAGAACCTCGAATTCATCGAACTCAATGCCTGCAACGGTGGATGCGTTGGCGGTGTAATGAACGTGGAGAACCCTTTTGCAGCCAAAGCAAAGATGCAGCATTTAAGAAAATATCTTCCCGTTGCCGCTGCAAGATCCGACAAATACGGCGAATATCATGTTGACTGGACTTCGGAAGTTAAGTACCAGCCCGTATTCGAACTCGCAGACAACCTAAAAGAATCAATGGAAAAGATGAACCGCATCGAAGAACTCACCAAAGAACTTCCCGGTCTCGACTGCGGATGCTGCGGTGCTCCCACATGTAAGGCTCATGCCGAAGATATCGTAAAAGGTATCGCAAGAAAACAGGACTGCATTCACGTTCTTCGTGAATATATTCATAAATTATCGGAAGACATTGCTGAATTAAGCGAAGGAATTTAAGTATGAAAGTATTTGATTTAAGCAAACTCGAACAATTTACATCTCTCTCACTTTCAAAGGACTCTGAAATAACCGGAGTCTTCTGCTGTGATCTTTTATCCATTGCAATGGGTAAAGCCCCCGCAGGCAGCGCATGGGTTACGGTTATGGCAAACGTTAATACTCTTGCGGTAGCATCACTAACAGATGTTGCCTGCATTATCCTTGCCGAAGGCGTTTCTTTCGACAACACATTAATCGAAAAAGCGAAGGAGGAAGGAATTGCGGTATTAAAAACGGACCTTCCGATTTTCGAAGCCGCTCTTCTTATCAATAATCTTTTATGATTCCGCTTCATTACGATTTACATATACATTCCTGCCTGTCTCCGTGCGGCGATAACGAATCCACGCCCGGAAACATTGTCGGTATGGCCGTTGTAAAAGGTCTTGATGTCATTGCTCTGACAGACCATAACACATGCAAAAACTGTGAAGCAGCCATGGCTATCGGCAAAGAATACGGCATTACCGTTATTCCCGGCATGGAACTTACAACGAGCGAAGAAGTCCACGTACTCTGCCTCTTCCACACTCTTGAAGATGCAATGGGCTTTGATGCATATGTAGAACCCCGCATACTTCAGATTCCAAACGATCCGAAGGTATTCGGGGATCAGTTTATTTGTGATGAAAACGATGAAGTCAAAGGAACTGTTCCCACTCTTTTAATATCTGCGACGGATATTTCTTTTGACAGAGTCGATGATGTTATAAAACCTTTCAATGGAGTTATGATTCCTGCGCATGTTGACGCAAATTCTTTTTCGTTAACATCTAACTTAGGTTTCGTTCCGCCCGATACGAATTTCAAATGTTTTGAACTTCAGAAAATGGAGAACCTTCACAAGCTGCAGGATGCAAACCCCTATTTAAAGGACTGTAATGTAGTCAAAGATTCCGATGCACATTACCTTGAACATATAAGCGAGGCTGTAAATACCATCTATGCCGAATCAAATTCGATAGACGACGTGCTTGCAGCATTAACAAGAAGATGACCACTTGGGGACGGTTCTATTTTGGCTTTTTTTACCAGATGGGGACAGTTCTTTTAACATATAAGGGATAAAAAAATGAGAAAAAATGTACTTATAACAGGAGCTAGCGGAGCTATAGGAAGTGCAACTGCATTGGAATTTGCCAAAGCAGGCTGTAATCTTTTCTTGGTCTGCAACTCAAGAATAAATGAACTCGATGAATTTGCCGATAAGCTGTCATCAAGTTACGATATTGAAGTTTTTACTGCTTCGATTGATTTTTCCGATACATCAAAATCCAAGGATGATCTGGATGATTTTCTCGGACAGACTACGATAGATATTCTTGTAAATAACGCAGGTATCTCCTATGTCGGAATCTTCCAGGATATGAGTGCTTCATCCTGGAACAACATAGTGAATGTAAATTTAAACAGCGTATATTCAACATGCTCCGTGGTAATTCCGGGAATGGTCAGAAAACAGTCAGGAACAATTATCAATATTTCTTCTGTATGGGGAAATGTAGGTGCTTCGTGTGAGGTTGCATATTCGGCTACCAAAGGCGGAATTAATGCTTTTACGAAAGCACTTGCAAAGGAACTTGCGATTTCCGGCATAAGTGTAAATGCGGTTTCCCCGGGACTAGTTGATACTCCGATGAATTCGCATCTTTCCGATGAAGAATTAAATGAACTTTATGAAGAGATACCTATGGGTCGCGCAGCTACCCCGGGAGAGATAGCTAAATGCATTTTAAAATTATCAGAAATGCCAGCTTATGTAACAGGTCAAATAATAACTGCCGACGGAGGCTGGACATAAAAAGAACCGGAGGAAATACCTCCGGTTTTTTATTTACTTAAAGAACTGTCCCTACCTGGTAAAAAAAGCCAAAATAGAACCGTCCCCAATTGGTCACTTTCGAATGGCGTCGATGCGCTGTGACAATGTCGGGTGAGAATGTTCAAGCGCCACCACAAAAGGATGCGGATTTAAGTTTGTCAGAGCATCTCTGCTTAGCTGCTTTAGCGCTCCGATTAAGGATTCGCCGTATCCTTCTTTGGCCGCAAAAGCATCCGCCTGATATTCGAACTTTCTTGATATCTTGTTTGATATAAAATCAAAGAGAGTTGATAACGGCCAGCTGATGGTCGAGAGAATCGTAAAAGCAAAGAAATAATTTACTCCTTCAAATCCGAATGACTGACAGATAATCGGAAAATTCAGTATAACTCCCAAAGATAAAATCAATATTGCTATTCTGAAGAACGCGAACCACATTGTTCTGACGGTGTGCTTGTGTTTTGCATGTCCGAATTCGTGGGCAAACACGGCTACTATTTTATCATTCGAATAGTTGTTAACAAGGTTGTCGTCAAGCGAAATTGTCTTCTTCGCAAAACCGGTGCAGAACGCGTTTGCTCTCGTTGTCCTTTTGGAAGCATCCATCACGTATATGCCTTTTAACTTTACATTGTATTTTTCGCAAAGTTCTGTCAGCATGGTCTTAAGTTCCCCATCTTCAAGCGGTGTGAACTTGTTGAATATCTTAAGGAAAGTAAGCGAAAACAGCGATACGAAGAGGTTAAACAATATAACAAGAACTATCGTAAACAGAATTCCCCAGTTATGGAACATTTCAAAAAGAAAAGTAATCACAGACACAAGACCGATGGTTAAAATACTGCCGATTACGAATTCTTTTATGATGTCTAGGATAAATGTCTTAATCGTGGTTTTGTTAAATCCGTACTTCTCTTCTATCACAAAATTACTGTAATACGAAAAAGGTATCGAAAGGATTGTTTCAAACACCATAAAAACAAGTATCAGAAAAATATTGCTTATGTACTGATTAAATGGGAAAATCCCGAATATTTTTGAATGGACATTAAAGATATAAATTAAAAGCGTAATGCCTGCGCTGATTAAAGTCTGCAGCGCACTAAACTTCTTCGAATCGTTTCTATAATTGATCCACTTGTTGTATTTATCTTCGTCGTAAACATCTTTTACGTTTTCGGGCAAAGGTTTCTTTACATACGAGTCGTTTAATTTGACCAAAACAAAGTCAAAAATATTTTCTATTACATATGAAATTAAAATCAGTATTTTTATAATCATTTATGCCTCAGTCAATGCAGTTTACATAAGTTTTTCGTCGTATATTGCTCTCTGGCCGCCTACATATTTGGGACGGTGTCTGGCGCAGATAATGGGTGCTTTGCCGATTTTTCGAAGAGATATTCTCATCGGAACAACTACATTATGCATATGCATTCCAATCATTGTACCGCCGATATCTATTCCAGCATCAGCCTTCTGATTAAGGCTTTCAACCAAAACGGGATCGTCGAATCGCTCAAAGCATACGGTAGCAAATGCTCCGCCCGCATGATTAGGCTGGGGGATTGCATTAACCTGCTCGAAGCCGTATTTAATCATGGTTTCTCTTTCAACTACCAGAGCTCTGTTTAAATGCTCGCAGCACTGTGCGGCAACAAGTATTCCTTTTTCCTTTAAAACAGGAATAATGCCGTCGTAAACAGCATTGGCAGGATCAAGGTTTGTCGCTGTACCAATCTGGCTTCCCAGGATTTCACTTGAAGAACATCCGATAACAAATATGTCGCCAGGATTGAGTCTTGCTCCTTCTAAAATCTCAGTAACTGCCTGTATGCTCTGTGAGGTAATTTCTTTTAAATCCATAATAAAATCCTTTCAAAAAAACACCTAAAAACGACTTTGAAATAGTAACACATTTCAAAGCCGTTTTCAATCAATTCACTTATATGAAACAGTATTTATAATTTATTTTTCTTTGCTGCTTCTTTCTCAAATAAAATATGAGTACCTGCTGCAAGTGCGCCGCCTGCCAAAGGTCCTACGATAAAGATCCAGAGATCTTTCATAGGCTGTGATACTCCTGCAATAAGAGAAACGAGTGCGGGACCAAAGCTTCTTGCGGGGTTAACACTTGTACCTGTAAGAGCGATACCGAAAATGTGAATAAGAACAAGTGTAAGACCGATAATAAGTCCGCCAAATGAACCATGGTTAGCCTTCTGACTGGTAACTCCGAGAATTACAAGAACAAATACATATGTAAGAACTACTTCTACAATAAGACCTGCCACAATGTTTCCGTTAACGCCTGCAAGTCCGTTAGAACCGAATGCTCCTGTCTGGTCACTGATTTCAGCTACACCGAAAATCAAAGCAAGAATTCCGCCGCCGAGCCATGCGCCAAGGCACTGGGCAACAACATAAAGACCGAAGTCTTTAGCGCTCATTCCCTTGTTAAGAAATACTGCAAGTGAAACTGCGGGATTGATGTGACATCCTGAAATGTTTCCTACACAGTAAGCCATACCTACGATAACCAGACCAAAAGCAAGAGCTGTAAGAAGATATCCGCCCCAATGCTCACAACCGGTAATCATAGCCGTTCCACAACCAAATGTTACAAGAACACAGGTACCGATTAATTCAGCAATAAATTTTTTCATACGATTCCTCCTCTTCGTTTATAAAATAAGTCCCTCGCGGACAATATTTTTATTTTTCAATCTCCACCGCCTCAGGCAGCTTACTTTTATTGGCAAATTTTTCTTTTATGGAATCAAGTAATTTTTCCGGGAACGAAAAGACAGTTTCTATAACGAAATCGAGCAGTTTTTCCACAAAGTGGATGATAACCCTGCCCAGTATAAAAACCATTATGAAAGGTGCCAAAGCACAAATTGTGATAAATGTTATAGTAATCATGTAAGCCTCCCTGTTGTCTGCTTATTTTACATGAAATACTGAAAATAAATACTCATATATTATACAACATTTATAAAAAAATAGCATTAATTTTATGATCAAATCTTTTAAAAAGAAACGATATACCAAACTGTTTTTATGTGGTATAATTATACTTCGGAGAAATCCAAAAAATATAAAGGAACGGTAAAACGTATGGAAACACGTGCTGCCGTTATTGCCATCATTGTAAAAGACAATGAATCCGCAGGCGAAATCAATTCTCTCCTGCATGAGTACTGCGATTTCGTTATCGGGCGAATGGGAATTCCTTACAGAGAAAAAGGCATCAACATTATAAGTGTTGCAGTCGACGCTCCCCAGGATACAATCTCTTCGCTGGCCGGAAAAATCGGAAGAATAAAAGGCGTCACAGCCAAGACAGTTTATTCTCCCACCGAATAACTTTGATAATAAAATAAATCATAAAAAATTCTGACGTCGAAACCTGTATTCAGCTTGAGATGAAAGTGTTTGCCAAATTCTTTTTTTGATGCACTCTTTCTATGTCGGAAGGGTGTTTTTTTATGGTTTAAATGATGGCTTTAACGATTAATTTAAGGAAACAAAAATGATCAAATTTGCTATTTACGGAAAAGGCGGGATCGGTAAATCCACGCTCTCATCCAATTTAAGTGCGGCCTTTGTAAAAAAAGGCTTAAAAGTAATGCAGATAGGCTGCGATCCGAAAGCAGACTCCACTTCTCTTTTATGTCCGAAGGAGAAGGTTACTTCGGTATTGGATCTTGTCAGAAGCAACGAATCTTTTACGCTTGAAGATATGGTAAAAGAATCAGAATCCGGAGTTTACTGCGTCGAAGCAGGCGGTCCGGTGCCCGGACTCGGATGTGCGGGACGAGGCATTATTAATGCGCTTGAATCGTTAGAAAACAAGGGTGCTTATGACTACTACAAACCCGATGTCGTAATCTATGACGTACTCGGCGACGTTGTGTGCGGCGGTTTTACAATGCCCATGAGAAAAGGCTTCGCAGAAAAGGTTTATATCGTCACATCAGGCGAAAAAATGTCTGTATATGCAGCCGCAAATATCGCCATGGCCATTGAGAATTTTAAGAAAAGAGATTATGCAAAATTAGGCGGAATAATCTTAAACTGCAGAGGCGTTGAGAACGAGCTTGAAAATGTCGAAACGCTCGTAAAAGATTTTGATACCAATATTTCTGCGATTATTCCCAGAAGCCCTCTTTTTGCAGAGGCTGAAAAACAGGGTAAAACAATCGTGGATCTTTTCCCCGAAAGCGATGTCTGCGAAGCACTTTTAAGACTTGCGGACAGAATTATAAAGGATTTTGAATGTTAAAACAGATTTCACTTAATGAAAACAGAATACCCGAAGGTGTCAGAATATCCGAAATCGATTTTGACAATCCTTTTTTCGACGGACTGCATTACAATCCTCCCGCAAGAGGTGTCTGGAACATAGTCCATACAGGTATGCTTATACCCGAAGCGCACCAGATTTATGTCTGTGCTCAGGGATGCCTTCGTGGCGTTATTCTTACCGCTGCCGAGATGAACCGTATGGAAAATATGTCCTGGGTTGCACTTCGCGAACAGGATATGTGGAACGGAGAAATGGAATCGAGAGTAATCGAAGGCTGCTCTCATATCGTCGATGAAATGAAAGAACATCCCAAATGCATACTCGTTTACTTAAGCTGCATGCATTTGTTTGAAGGCTGCGACTTTAAGGTGATTGCTAAAGAGCTTGAAAACCGTTATCCCGATATCGACTGGGTCGACTGCTACATGACTCCGACCATGCGTAAGTCTTTCGAGCCCGACGTCATGATGAAAAAGAGTCTCTACTCTCCCGTTAAAAAAGGTGAAGTAAATGATAAATTAGTCGGACTTATCGGCTGCGACAGAACTACGGATGAAAGTTGCGAGATTTATTCTCTTTTAGACAAAGCCGGATATAAAATGTGGGAAATCACAAAGTGCAAGACATACGAGGATTATCTTTCTTTAGGAAATGCATCACTGCTTATCTCATATCTTCCGGTAGTCGGATACGCGGCAAAAGATCTTACAAAAAGACTTGATATACCTCATCTTCCGCTTGATTTATCCTATGATGAAAAGGAAATCACGGATAACCTGAATACACTGGCTGAATCTATCGGTCTTACAAAAGAAGACGTAAAAGAAATAACTGATAAAACAAAAGAGAAAGCAAAAGAAGCTCTTAAAGAAGCAAAAGAGCTCATAAAAGACAAACCCATCGCAATAGATGCTACCGCAACACCCAGACCTTTCGGACTTGCGAAGCTTTTATGCGAAAACGGATTTAATGTTACAAGAATCTACAGCGATGCTTTTTCGAAAAAAGAAAAAGATGCTTTTGATGAATTATGTAAACTAAATTCCAACATTGAAATCTTCCCTTCCATGGATCCGACAATGCTTCTCGCTTCAGACGAGAACAATGAGTCAGATTCTGAATATATATGCATCGGACAGAAAGCCACGTACTTCTGTCAGAGCAGAAAATTTGTAAATATCATCGAAGGCGGAGGAATGTACGGATTCGATGGTATTGCAAACTTATGTAAACTTTTGATTGACGCAAACAATAACCCCAAGGATTTAAAACTGACAATCTCCCACAAGGGACTTGCCTGTGAAAGCTGCCTATGAACCAGACTGCAAGAATAATTTCAATCTATGCCGCCGATACATCCGGCGTCTGCTCCGCGCTCTACGAGTACGGAGGGATGACCGTTATTCATGATGCCTCAGGCTGCAATTCGACATATACAACCCACGACGAGCCCAGATGGTATGACAAGAAAAGTATGATGTTCATCTCAGGTCTGACCGAAAAGGATGCGGTAATGGGCAATGACGACAGATTTATAAACGACCTTATTATATCTGCCAATGAATTAAAGCCCGCATTTATCGCACTCTGCGCTTCTCCTCTTCCCGCAATGATTGGAACGGATCTTGAAGCCATTGCATACGCGGTCGAATCAGAAACAGGCATTCCTTCGTTTGCAGTAAAAACAAACGGAATGAATTCATATATTTACGGCGTGGCAAACGCATTTCTTGATATTGCGAAAAGATTTATTAAAGATGATATGACCGATAAATCGGACAGCTTAAGAGTAAATCTTTTAGGAATGACACCGTTGGATTTTCCGAAGAAGGAAAGTTATTTATCGCTTGTTAAGTTCATAAAAGATGCAGGCTTTGAATTAAACGCATGCGTCGGTATGGAAACTTCTCTATCTGAAATAGAAGCCCTTGCAAATGCGGATGTGAATTTAATTGTTTCATCGAGCGGAAAGCTTCTGGCGGATTATCTATATGATGAATATAACATTCCTTATGTCAAAGGCGTTCCTTACGGCATCGGATTTGCAGATAAAATAAAAGAAGCTTTGATTAAAGCATCAGAAACCAAAGAAAATATCGATGCTACCTCTGATTACAGAGAAGCTGGCAATGTGGCGATTTTAGGAGAAAGCATAATGAGTGCTTCCCTCGCAAGCGCGCTTCTTTTAGATAAAGGCATTAAAGCCAATGTTCTTGAAACTGTAGGCGATGGTGATTTTGATATTTTAAAATCTTTTGATTTGTCTGTCGACGATGAAAAGAAACTTGAAAACGAATTAAAGAAATATGACATTATTATCGGCGATCCATTGTTTAAGCCGATTTGCGCAGATAAGAAATTTATAGAACTTCCTCACGAAGCATTTTCGGGAAGATGTTTTACCAAAAACGCACCGAATTTAATATACACTTCACTGGAAGATTTTTAGGAGTATACACATGATTAAAATAGCAATCTACGGAAAAGGCGGCATAGGCAAATCCACCGTCACATCCAATCTCTCGGCCGCACTCGCATATCTTGGGAAAAGAGTTATTCAGATAGGGTGCGATCCGAAGGCTGATTCAACCGCGAATCTTTTATCAGGAAATCCTGTATTTCCGGTAATGAATTATATGCGCGATTACGACAAAGAACCCGAATCTCTCGAAGAGATTTCAAAGGTCGGCTACGGCGGAGTTTTGTGTATCGAAACAGGCGGGCCCACACCCGGGCTCGGATGTGCGGGACGTGGAATTATCACCACTTTCTCACTGCTTGAGGAATTAAAACTTTTCGAAACTTTTAAGCCCGATGCTGTACTGTACGATGTTCTCGGAGACGTTGTCTGCGGCGGTTTTGCGGCCCCCATCAGAGAAGGTCTTGCAAGCAAAATTATCATCGTTACATCAGGCGAAAAAATGGCTCTTTACGCAGCCAACAATATTAACAGCGCTGTAGAAAACTTTAAGGAAAGAAGTTACGCAAACGTTCGCGGAATCGTTTTAAACAGAAGAAATGTTTTAAACGAAGAAGAAAAAGTACGCGAATTTGCTACGAGTCACAACCTTGAAATAATCGCAGATATCCCCAGAAGTGACGACATCATTCGTTTTGAGGATGAAGGCAAAACCGTTATTGAAGGCGATCCGAATCTTCCTGTAAGTCAGAGCTTTCTTGATCTTGCAAGACTGCTCATAAAAGAAGACGAAGCCGGAGAATAAAAGATTTTTAAAGGTATTAAATGAACAACGCATTTTATAAAACAACAAAAGAAATAGTGGATTTAGGATATGACAATCTCCCCGTAGAATTTGTATCCAACAAACACTTAATATACTCATCTCCCGCTACCTTGGCCTTTAACTCTCCCGGAGCAAAAGGATACGGTGTAAAACGTGCCGGCCTTGCAGTTCCCGAGTCCGTGATGTTACTTGTATCACCCTCATGCTGTGGAAGAAACACATCTCTTTTTAAGAGTTCGCCGGAATACAAGAACCGTTTCTTTTTCCAGCTTTTGGACGATACGGACATCGTTACCGGAAGACATTTAATGAAAATAAACGATGCCTGCAAGGAGATTCTCGATTCGCTTGATAAAAGACCTTCCGCAATTATGATCTGTATCACCTGCGTGGATGCTCTTTTAGGAACTGATATGGAGCGAATCTGCAGAAAGGTTGCGGAGACCCACTCAATTCCCTGCGTTGCATGTTACATGTATGCATTGACCAGAGAAAAACGTCTCTCTCCGATGGCTTATGTCAGAACGAGTGTTTACTCTCTTTTAGACAAAACAAAAAGAGAAAACAGAGACATGAATATAATGGGATTTTTCTCTCCCTTAAATGATAACAGCGAACTCTATGCACTTTTAAAAAGCGCAGGTATTGAGAACATCAGAGAACTTGCAAGATGCGAAACTTTTGAAGAATACAAAGAACTTTCAAAGGCAAATTTCAACCTTGTATTAAATCCGGAATCAAGACATGCGGCACAGGATATGCAAAAGCGATTGGGCATTCCTTTTATCGAAATGCTCCGTCTTTATCAACCTGATAAAATCCACAACCAGTATGCACTGCTTGCAAATGCATTAGGTGTTAAATTCGACGATTCCGAATACTACGAAAATGCCAAAAAGAAAATCGCGGATTTCAGAGAGAAACACGGTGAATTAAAGTTCGCTGTCGGTGAAATCTTAAACGGCGATGCAATCGAAATTGCTTTGATGCTCGTAAAAGAAGGCTTCAAAGTCGAATGCGTATTCGCAACAATCGGTGAACTTAATTACAGGTTCTTAAAAGCACTCGCAGAATTAAGTCCCGACACAAAGGTTTACTCCAATCTCTCACCGACAATGCTTATGTACGAAAATGACGATATCGACTGCTACATAGGATCTGACTGTGCTTATTACTTTTCCGATAAGCCGGGCGTCGAATGGTGTGACGATAACGAGCCTTTCGGATATCAGGCCGTAAATGATCTTTTCGATGCGCTTGATAAAGAACTTACTAAATAATATGGTTTACATAATTTCTATTAACAGGTAATTTACATGAAGAAATTTTTAAAATATATGTCGCCCTTTGCTCCCGATCAGTCCGGCGCCTGCGGTGTCTTTTATGAGCTGGGCGGATTAATAATAATATGCGATGCCGGCGGATGCGCAGG